>Ga0214545_1000380_pt1 | contig 68190 bp, 41 predicted proteins | sample CNSS4metaG_FD_160064 | JGI IMG/M metagenome (GOLD analysis project Ga0214545, IMG submission 160064) | Root nodule microbial communities from cowpea collected in UCLA plant growth center, Los Angeles, California, USA - CNSS4 | ecosystem: Host-associated > Plants > Roots > Nodule | place: USA...
CTGATGATTCCTCAGTCTTGGTCTCTCAGCGGGATGATCGCAATCGTTCTCGCAAGCCGGGAAAGGGACGACCCAAGTGTGACCATTGTGGCAAATTAGGCCACAAGATTGACAAATGTTATGCTCTGATACCATGTAAAATAAGATGAAATAGGGTTTTGGGATTAATCTCCCTTGTGTAAACCCTACACAAAGGACAGTTTATTTATATTGATAATGGGCCAAATCCCAGAAATACATAATGGGCTGAGCTCAACTATTAAACACAATATTATATCATCTAACAATATGAGTTAACACTCGTTTACAATTCAATGTTCAAAATAAGAGACCTGCCCAAAAGATATGGTTGGTCTAAATATATATACCAAATCCCAACCGAACACCTCTTGAAAACAACTTTCCCACTGATACCCCTTCATTTATTGTCCCTTTGATAATAAACCTTCCATATTCTATTATTCCTTCTACCATTCTTCTTTTCTCTAACAAGTGGCACTGTTGTAACTTGACCTACAACACCAGTCCCATCCACCACCATCTTTCATAAGGCTCATTTTGTTGTTTATTTATTGATGGTTTATAATACCATTCATTAGGCCATTAGGTACGTGTCAAACATGGATAGAGTAAGAGCTTATGTGACACACGTGATCATATCATTTATAATTTTTATCTCTTATTTTATCTTAACATTCAAACCCGGCCTTAACATGAATGTTACTTGCATATATGTTACACTAGTTTTAATATTGTTCTTGTGCCATGTCATCCTCTGGTTTATTTCTTTCCAAGCATAATTTTTCCACCCTCCTTATTTTGTTCCCTGGATAGAGATAAGCTTCTTTTTGATAAACTCTGCAAATCTAAAAATTTATATCTATGTTTTTATTTTGATAGTGGTATTCTTTTGTTGTATTGTGATGAAATATTTCTGTGCCATAAATGAAAAAGAATTCTGCTTTGCAGACAAGACACCTTTTCTTACCTGATGTAGATCCTGGTCATTTCCTCCAATATTGTTGCCCATGGCTACTTCCTGCTCTTCTTATCAATGAAAACAGTTCTGATCTCAATTGGGTTGCCAAGGTATGATCAGTTCCTTAGTGAGGAGATCTTTGATACTATTAATGAAACTTCTATCGTTATAAAATAAGTAAGATGGCATTACCATGGAAAGTGATATAAATGTTTGCACTGCGTCATATATTGCATGTCGTTACACTGACATTCTAATACTTGTTTATGGGTTTGTCTGGAAGAAATTTCTTCGTAAGGACTTTTCAGAGAGCAAAATAAGGAAAAGTGAAATCAACATCATTACCTATAATTAACTTATGCATGACTTAAAATCAAGTTTTGCTGAAGTAAGATGAAATAACTTCTACAAATTAGCTTCTCCATGGGTTAATTTTAGAGTATGGAGGAACTAATTTTATTTTTTCTGAAGTTTTTTGTCCTAGAAGTACTTATGGAGAAACTTGTCCACACTGACACTATTTTTGTTTATTCTGAATCTAACAAAATTCCTTTATGCAGGTCGCTTGTCAACCTTTGGCAGTTCTTATAAAAAATCACTTCACTTCAATTTTTTCAATTTCCATGGCTTTGCATTGCAGTAAGACACCGGAATCAGAGAAGGGAACACTAGTACTTCAGAGTTCCATTTTGCAGGTTGCTCAGATATCTGAGAAAGAACGGGACAAGCTCATAAAGAGACATATGGTATTCTTGAATTCACTCTAGGGTTTTTGTTTAAAAAAAAAAACCTTCTGTGTGCTTGGTTATGTGTTGACTACAATTCAATCTTCGTTCAGTTCAAAGTTCTTTGCAATAGATTTTTTATTTTATTGAATTTTGACATGAAAACTGGGAGTGATGCAAATAACCATGGAAAACATTGTGCTACCTTTGGTATTGGTATTTATAGGAAAATATTTTCTTTACAAATGTAGCTATAGATTTTTTACAAATCTACGTACAGGTTACAAATATGCAACAGGTTTTTAATCTTCAGATCAATATATTTTTTTGAGGAAAATTTTCATACATCAACATTTCTTTTCTGCTATTTTATGTGAAAACTTTTGGGCCCTTAATTTTGTTCTTTCCTTTCGTTCAACCACATGCATGTGCCATATATATGTGTAGTGTTGCAATTAAGATACACGCTGTTGGCATGACAGATAGTAATATCTTCTGTATCATTATTACCTGAATTTTTTTAAGGATACATTTCTTCAGTATTTAATATTATATTCTTGAACTTTGTACTTTTAGGTCTCTATTGTCAGCTGTATCTTATCTTTGTGCTCTTGTTCATTGAATGCCATAGTTCCTTATTTTTCAAAGGATATAGTGTCCCTTGAAATTCGTACAATTGTTGATGGATTTTTGGACTTGTGAGTTATCTTTTATTCCTTGGTGTTCATCATTTTTATTTTTTTTTTGAATTTGAGTTTGTTCTTAAAATGAAATATGTAATTGTTTTGAGATGTAGAGATGATAATCATGCAAGTGCTTCTGTTGCGGACAAGATCAACATTTTTCGCCCAGATAGGGTTTTCATGGTAATTTTTTGACATAAAACTTAGCAACACCATTTTGTTATCCTTTTCCCTACTTACCATTTCCGTTCCATTCCAAGGGTTTCTAATAAATTCAACTATTTTGTAATCGAAGTTTTTGGTAGAAGTTCATTATAAAATTGTAGCAGCAGCTCATTACAGGCATAAGTGCCACCGATTGGCTGGAATTGAGGTGCTGGTGACTATTCTTGGTCAGAGAGCTGCTGTTTTAAGCACTTCTAAGTAAGTTTATGGACTTAAATTTATGTACGGCTTTTAAATTACTAGGTACTCAAAATCTGTTGTATCTATAGCGATGATGGCTTTGATATTTTACTCTGTTACTGATCATGGGCTTACATGTTGAGTAAATGTAGTTACCTTCTCAACTTGACTGGGTCATTAATCGAATGTCGCCCTTTACAAGACCAATGTTGTCAAATACTGAATGCATTGTTGCTACATCTCAAAAGGAATATTTCTACAGATGTGACCGGTATGCTTGGAGAACAGCTCCAGGTATATTCTTTTTCATTTTTGCACGTTTTTCGACTCTTGGTTACTATTTGAACTTATGTTTTGTATAATGTGTCCTATCTAGTTTCTTGTTTCGAAGTTGGTGGCATGTTGCATTCCTTCTGAAACCCAGGAATATTGTGATAGCTCTGCATCACAAGCTTTATCTTTGCTCCATATGTTAATCGTCGACTCTGATTCATCTATGTATGATTATGTTAAAGTGAGTATCTGATATTCCGCTGGTATCTGTTATATTAAGGATCTGGTCTATTACAACTTGGAGATATATCAAAATAATTTCTTGCAGGAATTGGAGCCACTCCCCGAAGTAAAAATATTTGATGAGATACGAAAGTTCCATAAGGAATTATGCCACACTTATTCTATACGAGACCACTTAACAAAGGTAAATAAGTATCATTTTCCATTGCATTTTTGTGGCTGTACAACATCAAGTTTCAAGATAAATTTATCTTGTTATGTGGTACATTGTTATTTTCAGTTTGTGAAGAAGTCTTCCTACCTTCCACCTCGGTTGCTTTTATCAAGGTGGCTTCCTTTTCCCATAGTCATTCCTATGCTATTACATTCCTAGTTTTCCATGATTATGGCCTTAAGTTGGTTCTTTCTTTTTAAATATCATTAAAAAAGGTGTATGTTTCATAGGAGTATTCTAATAATGATTTGTACTTTCATGTGCATGAGTTTGTTTAGCAAGACAGACAGGTATTTACCATGTATTTATTTGAACATTCTCTAGTTTAGAAGAAAATAGTCTTTCTTATTCAGTCTCATTACATACATCTGATATATATGCAATCATTGATTGGATAGTTCAGGAAACAAGACCAACCTCTTCTGTGGAACAAATCGCTGAGACAGAGGGATTGATATACTAGTGATAAAACCAAGATACAACCAATTTACAGAATTAAAACCAATCAGAATAAAATCTGAAACTTCCTAAAATATTTTGACAGAATAAAATTGGAAGCGTTCTAAAATATCTTGATAGAATAAAATCTAAAACTTCCTAAAATATCACAATGAATATATTGATTAAAATATTAAATGGACAATGTTATAGTTTCTGTGATGCTTCATTCCTGAATTAGTTTTTTCTCAGTCTCCAGGCATTCCACAAGAAGCTACTGAATGTAGAAACCCTTCAAAGAAGAGGGAAGGCAGTAGTTTTTTCTAGAGATGGATGTTGGCATGGTGATGAAGAAATTGTGCATGCAGTCTGGAAACTTGTTCACATGTGTCGTTCTAATGATGCAAGTGAAGTTCGAGAATTAGTTTCAGATTTCATTTCTAGGGTATTAATTTTATTAGTTTTAGACTTCTATGACATATTGCAATCACACTTTCTCTCACTTTTGGAAATTTAGTTCCTTTATTGTGGCTGTGCTGCTTCAGGTTGGCACCGGAGACCCATACTCTGTTGTATTCCATCTTCATGACAAGACCAATCATATTTGTCTTGGTAAATCTATTGATACCAACAGTGTGACAAAAATCAGTTCTGACATGGATGCATGCTTATCTGAAGAACATTTGGTTGTCCTTATGAAAATTCTAATGAAATATCTGATGGATGACTCTGTGAAAATTGTTGATATGGCATCACAAACCCTTCGAGTAAGTCTTCCTTATGGAAATAGTCTTGTGATCAGTCAACAATAATATTTTACTATTCTATATCTAGCATATTATAATTAATATCCTTGAATCACAGGGATCTGATTGCATTAAGTTATGTTATTATATTTCATAAGTTAGTTTTCCAAACTTCTATATATATTTCCTAAATTAATTTTAAAAAGGTAATGCAATCAGAACTTCAAGAAAAAAATTACAAAGGGTGAGTGTTTTCGTTGTGATGGAATATTTAGTTTGATTCAGCTTTTTAAGCAAAAGCTACTCAATGTGTTGATGTTATTAGAAGCACAAGAAGAGCAAGAATGGGATACAAAAGGAAGTAACTATTGAGGAGAGGTAGCAGGAAACACAATTAGAACTTCAAGAAAAAGATTAAAAAGGGTGACTGTTTTCTTTGTGAAAAAATATTTAGTTTGAATGAGCTTTTTAAGCAAAAGCTAGTCAATGTCTTGATGTTATTTCGAAGGACTAGAAGATGAAAAATGGGATACAAAAGGAAGGACCTATTGGGGAGAGGTAGCAGGAAACAGAATCAGAACTTCGAGAAAAAGATTGAAAATGGTGAGTGTTTTCCTTGTGATGAAATATTTAGTTTGAATCAGCTTTTTAAGCAAAAGCTACTCAATGTCTTGATGTTATTATAAGGACAAGAAGAGGAAGAATGGGATACAAAAGTAAGGAACTATTGAGGCGAGGTGGCATGAATCGCAATAATCATCACAACTAGAAGATCTCTAAAGTGGTGGGGTCATTTGTTTGGTTGCAAGGTGGTGGTATTAATTGATTGTGGAACAACTCAACATTATTTCTACAAAGTTGGTCACCAAACTCCAGTCACTAGTAATGGATATAAGTCCATATTTGGTTGAGCTTAGTGATGGTTTTAAAATTCTGTATAGAGGTATGTGTAAAGGATGTCAACTAGAATTAAAGGAGTTGACAGTAAGGCAAACTTTTTCTTGTTTGGTTTGAGTGGACTTGATATTGTGTTGGGTTTGAAATGGTTAGCTAGCTTCGGTCAGATCAAGGAAAACTTTGATACTTTAACCTTCCAATTAAAAATTGATGCAGAGAAGAAGTTGTTTAAAGCTGAACTTGAATTGATCAAATCTGCAGTTTCTTTAAAAGCTATTAGCATGGATTCAAGATGAAGGAGAGGGGTACATTTTGGAGTGGAAGCAAGTATTAGATACAACAAAGGAGGGTGCCAAGCTTGTAGAGTAATTCGATAGGGTCATTGATGAATATTCATAGGTTCTTGAAGTTCTAGGTACTCTACCTCTTCAAGGGGGCAAGATCATGCAATTCTTTTGAAAGTGGATGCTCAAATACCAAATAGTTGCCGATACAATTATCACCAACACCAAGGATATATATTGAAATCGTGATAGAGATGTTAGGAGCTGGCACATTTGCCCAAGTTGTTTTTCAATGAAGAAAAAAGATGGGGAATGGTGATTTTGTGTTGACTATAGAGCCTTAAATAAAATTACAATACCCAATAAGTTTCCTATTCTAGTTATGGAGGAGTTACTAGATGATATAAAGGGTGGCACCATTTTTTTGAATAAGGTGAGTCGGGCTACCATCAAATAAGGAAACAATAGTAAAATATCAAGAAAACAACTTTTCGTACTCATGAAGGGCATTATGAATTCTTCGTTATGTCGTTTGAGTTGACGAATGCAACCTCAAATTTCCAATCTTTAATGAATGAGGTGTTACCACCTTTTCAGTTTTAGCACCAATCAAGAAGAACATGTACAACACTGATAGGCAATTTGTGACGTGCTGTTACAACATGATTTAAGAGTTGTTAAGAATTGAACTTGAAGCCTAACTCAATCTTATAAAACTGTCTTGTACGGTGAGGTTTGCACTGACTTATATACTATTAATCGTTCTTATCTCTAGCTTATGTAGGACTTCGAACACCCGCCTCACGCTAAAGGGTGGTCCAATAACTGCTTGATAGTGAGTGGAACAATTAGCTCAACAAACAATAAACCTTGCCTAGATAAGCTTTTAACTATGGCTTTGATACCATTTTCAGAAGTGAACTTTTGAGGTGAGGTTTGGATCAATTTATATACTATAAATTGGTCTTATCTATAATCGATAAAATTTCCAACAAGAGTAAATAAAAAGAAACATCTATTTTGGCAAATGAGTTTGGAATATCTCGGTCATATGTAGGCAAGTCGACGGTGTGGCTGCTGACAGAAAGAAGTAAGAAACAATGTGGTTCACCACACCACAATGGTAAACTAGCCAAACCCTTAATCTTCTTTTATTGAAGAAAAAGTCATTTGATTGGGATCAGATAACATAAAGAGGTGTCCTTGCTATGATTTAAGGAAAAGGTTCTATTTTGATGGTTCTAGATGGTCTAGATAAATATGCCCCTTTCTTGCCGTTGTCGCTCCCTTTTTCAAGAAAGACTAAGTAGAATTGTTTGTAAAGGAGGTAGTTCATCAGCATGTATTTCTGGCTACCAATGTAGGCTAACATGAACTCAGCTTGGCATGAACATGGCTTATCTTCCACAATCGGATGGACAAAATGAGGTTGTTAAGAAGTGCTTATGATATCTAATAGGTAGGAAACCAAGGTAGTAGCCTTTACACTTGCCTTAGGCAGAGCTTCTGTTTAAGACAAATTATACTGCATCCACGTAATTGTCTCCTTTTAGAGCACTTTATGGCCAAGACCTTCCTCCTTTGGTATGAGGAACCAACATTCCTTCTCGAGTTTAAGGAAATAATCAACTTATTATATTCTTGCACCGGTTCTATGGATAAATGTATTTTTTGGTAAGTTGTTGGTGAAGTTGCAGTATGATTTGGTCCTTGTTTCAATATAACTTGTATTGTATTGGAATTTCATCATTTTATTGGTATGAGAATAAAAACTAACTACTTATTAGTGTTATATGTTATTGTTTGTTTGTTGTTTCCTTCTTTTTCTTGTTTTGTAAGACAATTTGATATCTTTTTTTTGTTTTTTATTTTTCTTTAATATGTAATTTTGGTTACACTTCTTTGTAACCATCCATAACTGCTCATAACTTCTCCCTTTCAAACTGCACTATGTATTGTATCCTTCTCAAACACGTAATATTAAGCATTGTTTTTACATAGTCACACGAGTGTTTTCTCTGTTTATTCAAAATCTATTATAGTATTTTGAGCTGCTTGTTGGTCCACCATGGCCAATCCCAATTCTACTTCCCTCCCTACTCCCTCCTAGATTTTTCCAACTTCTGTTGCTAACAAATTCCATCGGTTTGTTGTTAATCCCGTTATTCGTCCCCCTTTTTTTTTGAAGATGATCGTAAATCTTGAGTTTATTATCAGGGGTACTTTACCATCCCTTATTCAACAGCTTACTCAACCGTTGAATAACAATTTCTTCTTGAAACAACTTGGAAGACTTGATTATTTCTTGGGTATTGAGATTAATTGTTAGTCTCTTTCAGTTCTCACTCAAGGAAAATATGTTGGGGACTTACTGCACAAAACCATGATGATTGAGTCAGACTCTATTTTCACACCTTTGGTCTCTTCCTGTATATTTTGCAATATTGACTATCCTCCATTTTCAGATCGTACACTATATCGCTCTATGGTTGGCTCTCTTCAATATGCAACTGTCACAGGTCCAAACATTAGATATCCTGTCAACAATGTCTGTTGTCAGATCCTTTCTCACACTTTGGAATCTAACTTGGTTGAATTCTCCGCTATCCCAAGGGTACCACCTCCTATGGTCTTCATTTGTGTGCTGCCTCTTCCTCCATTCCTTTTACCCTCACTGCCCTGTTTGATGCAGACTGGGCTTTTATCATTGATGACTCTACATCCACCTTTGGTGCTCAGTACCGCAGCTTAGCCCAAGCATCTACTGGACTTTTGTGGATTCAAGCCCATTTGCGAAAGCAACACTTTCCGTTTTCCACTCTTCTTCTCTATGATAAGCAAAGGGTTGTTGCCCATAACCCTATTTCTTACTCCAAAACTGAGCATATGGAAATTGATATCATTTTTGTTCATAAACAAGTGCTATCCTAGCAACTCGTGGTGTCTCATATTTCCAGTCTTGATCAGAGGACTCATGCTTTCACGAAACCACTCTCTTTAGCTTATTTTAAGTTACTCCGCTCCAAACTTAGTGTGCTGGACTTCATTTGCCCAAATCCCCCCACCTTGATTTTGAGGGGGGCTATTGCTGTTATATGTTTATGGTTTGTTTTTTTTCTCTTTTTATGTAATACACTTTTATCTCTTTTTATATTTTATATTTTATATTTTTCTCTATTTTTTAATTTTCGGAGGTTACACTAATTTGTAACCATCTATTAGTGCTTATAACTTCTCTCTTTCTCTCTGTAAGTTTTGCCTGGCAGAATTGCACGGTGTATTGTATCCTTTTCAAAAACTTAATATTAAGCATTGTTTTTACATAGTCACAACTGTTTTCTTTGTTTATTCAAAATCTCTTACTACTTAATGTATGACACATATCAAATGGATTAAGGTGGTTGACATAGTTATCATTCTTAAATGCTTGTGTTAAATAATTTCATTTGGTTTTGAAATGCAGGCAATACTTTCAACTAAAAGAGGTCAATGTGCTTTACAATCATTCAATTCTTATCAGAAGTCTCTAATTGAGGTAATATTTAAACTTTGGCATCAAAATATTAGTTTTCTTTCTATTCATGTTAAAATTTGTAAATTTGACTTCTAGGACAAATCAATGGTTACAAGAAATATCACAGTTGAAAGCTTGACAACCATATGTTATTACTTGAAAATCCATAATGAAAACCAAGAAAAGAGGATACAAAAAACATGGGGGACGAAAATGAAATCGTCCATATTTGAAACCATAGAATCTGAGAAGGACTGTACTAAATCTTGTGTGTTTTGCACTTCCCATTTTTCATAGGCTAGGTTTATTTTTCCAAAACCACAGTCATAATTTGAAAGAAAGTGCGGAGGAGTCACTGGGTTTACAACAAATTGATAAAGTCTACGTGACTTTATGATAGGTTCAACTTGTTGTTTTTAGTTAAGATGATTGAAATAGAGTTTTTGAGTTGTAGAAATGGAAAAATATTGGGATGTAGAGGGAATTTGAATTGGCCATGGGGTGAGAGCCTATCCTAGCAAAGTTTAATGTTTGTTGGATCTATTGTTCCACCCACTATTGGACTGCTATTGGACCAGCCATTATTGTTTAGTCCCGCACTCGAGATGTATATACCTCGGTGTGTAGGGTGTGTGATGGAAGTCTCACATCGACTAAAGATAAGGCTAGGTTACAGTATACATGTGAGTGCAAACCTCACCTTAAAAGCCGTTGAGTTAGACTCATAGTCCATCTCTTAAGATAAGTAAAAAAATTATGTTCAATTATAATATTATGAATAGAATAAATTAAAATTAAATGATCAAAATTTTGTCCCAACTTCTATGCTTTGGGTAGTGATCATGCTATTTTGTTTTCAACATCTAATAATGCAAAAGTTTTCGGGTGCTAAAAGGTTAGGTTGCTACGAAACATAGAAGACATAGTGATGACCAATTACCCTTTAAAAGTACATGCTTAAGGATTGAAGTGGCACACATTCCTTTGGTTTGATGTTATGGTTTAACATGTAGGTTGACCTAAACTATAAGCATGTGACACACTGTTTATCATTTGAACTAGTGTTTCTTGTTATGGATTTTATTGTCTTCTAATGCAGGTGCATTCCAAAGGTGTCAATGTTGAACTTGTGGAAAATCTCCTTTTGGACCTAGATAAGAAGTCAAAAGGTATATTGGTTGGTGTGTGCACAACCATGTTATCGTGAATTCCAGTAAAACTGATCTGATCAAAGTTAATGTTCATGGCCACTATTAATCTAGTATTTTAATTAGACGTTGTGATAGCATTGGATTGGATGTTATAATCTTTTCCTTTTCATCGATTTTTATTCCAATCTTGATATTCTTGCAATTGACCATAAATGGTGGAAGATGTTTTGCCAAGTTGTTGACTTTGTGAGGTTGAGTCTTTGAGGTTTAGTTCTTTGCAAGGTTTAGTTTTTTCAAAACAAACAAAGCTTGACAAGCGATATGTACTTTCCAAACATTGCTTCTTATTGTTGATGGGGGCAAGCACAACTTGGTCTCCAAGGGAGAGGCAAAATATTTTTTTTCCACATATTTGGTAATAATTTTAAAAAAGGAGGGGGGCCCTTCCCCACACTCGGCTATATGTTGGTGCGCCAGCCACAAGTGTAAGTGAATGCTTTTCTTTCTAACCATGCAAGTGTAATGGGTGGTGATCTAATTGGGGGAATTAAGTTACAAATACATGCCTTATTTTGGTAGTTTTTTGTGCGTGTTGATCTTATACTTGGCCTGGAATGGTTTGAGACATTAAGAGAATCACGGTTATACTTAAGCCTCGTTACTAGATCCTAACGTTGACGCTAGGCTATTAGATATTCTTTCTTTACGGGAATTCATAGCAAAGCTCATTAATAACATTTAGTCAGTGAGTTTTCTTTTATTCCGGCCTCAATATTCCTTTCTCTGAGTTTTTTTTTTCTTTTTTTCTTTTTTGTTATTAGCCCTTTCTTTGTAAATATTAAATATTTTTTGTGTTAATCTTTAATTTTTTCAGCTGAAGCAATTTCATTGGAGAAGTCCACTATTTGGGTGACAGATGGTAAAACTTTTGAAATGTGGATTTGCCCGTTGGTGTATTCACTTATTGTTTACTGCAGTGATGCAATACTAAGGTATTGTCAATATATCTAATTACTTAATTGTTGACAATTAAATGATGATTAGTTGTTAGAATTATCAACTAGCAGACCTTTATTAGGCTCCATTTTTTTTCTTTTTCACCTCTCATTTTCCTAGCATATTGTAATTCAGACTTTGTCAAGATATTATAAAGATTAAAGGGGAAGTTGCTGAGTTTCTTTTGCCAAGCATTTTTGTCAATATCACTGCAAGGAAGGATCTGGAGATCGATTTGCACAAATTGATCTGTCTGCAGGTTGTATTCTACAGATGGAAGGCACCTCTTCCGTTTCTTAATTTTTTTGAGAGCTTATTTAGTCATTTAATTTTATGTTCATAATGATAATGATATGACATTGATTGTACTACCGCCTGCATTGTTGAACTAGAGTTAATAAGCTTGTTATTTAAGTTCAACTACATTTTTGTCTTTTGCATGGTAAGTTGAAGTGTTGTTGAATTTTGCAGTTGACAGAGCATGTATTTACAGAGTCAAATAAGTTGATGAAATCGATTCAAGTGGTTTTAAACTGTCTTAATGAACTTCGTATTCGTTATGTCATGGAAAGATCTTCATTTGTGCCATCGAAGCGAGAAGTTTCTAAGGTGAATATTATTCAACTGTACTATTTTTCATAACATATTTTGACTTGCTTGAGGCAAAGAATATTACAACATATGATTAATGAAATGAATAAAAAAATCTCCAATGTGAGTTATGTATTGAATAAATACAATCATGAATGAGAGGAAAAATATAATTCAAAGTTTCAAATATATCTTTTCATATATGTTAGAATATAATCAAATGTTATATTTTTTATTGATACCACTAATAAGTTCATATGGGTTGTCATATTTTTTTGCCTCTGTCACTACTTCCATTGCTAGTGCCGTTGTCCACCACTGTTCGCAGCTGTCCGCTGGCGTCATCGTCGCCGGAGATCCAATTCCGACCGACGACCACATTGTTGTGATTGTCTCATCCAAGCGAATCCAACGTCGCTGGTTTCGTCGTATTCGGTGGTCCCCCGCCCCCACGAGCTGTCGTAATGTCTTGGTCACTGTCCGCTTCTGCTATGTGTGGCGGTGCATGAGCCATAATTTCCCGCCTCGATCAACACCGCTGCACCTTTCCAGATGTGGGCTTCGTGTTTCCATTGGAGCACTTTTATTTTTTAGGATTTCTCTTTCTCCTCCATGGCAACTTTCGCTACTAATTCTTCCACTTTGGTCGCATCCATGTCTGATTCGTTAGTTTTTCCTCCCAATGTTAATGTGCAGTTGCCCATTGATAAGTTAGATGGCAAGAATTATACAACGTGGGCGTCCGACATGAAACTTTGGCTTAAGAGTTAGGGGTATCATTTTGATCATCTTACTCTCAAAGTGACTGATGTTGCTCCTTGTTGGAAGAGAATTGATGCTTACTTATGCATGGTTCTCAAGAATATCATTCACTCTTCTTTAAAACCAATGTTTCGTGCCTATGACACATTTATGAATTCTGGGAATAGGCCAATGTTGTTTTTCATGACTTGCTTAATGTTGTTGCTCCTCATACTCAGAACCTGTGGCAGATTATTTAGGTAAGATGAATGCTCTTTTTCATGAATTTAATGAAGTATTACCTCTAGCCTCTACTCTTGCTGAAGAAATCGAGCAATGGTCAAGGTTCTTCATGGTTGTGATGTTACACAGACTTGCTGAAAAATATTCCCATGTCTGTGATCAGATTTTGGGTTCTCGTGTTATACCCAATTTTACCCAATTTTGGGTGAGTCTTTTTTTTTTCATATGGTATATTTTCCCTCAGGTGTATGGTGATTCTTTTTGTTGTGGTTGTAGTATCAGTGGTTTAAGGTTTCAATCTTAAATTTGTTTTTCTTTGTTTTAACAGTACCCGTAGCCGTTGTGCGCCCCTAGTCTCTATCACCAAGCTTCTTTTTCCTCCTGTGTCTACTATGATCAGGACCGTCTCTGGCGACCACCGCACTTCATTTGTCGTTTCAATCCGATGCATGAGCCCTCACGTGCAGTCTCTTCCCGGCTTGTGCTTCTCACGTGCCTGTATCTGATTGTGTTGTGCTCACTGTTTCGGCATGACCCTCTTGCTGGTGCACCCTCTATCTCCTTCCTCACATTCAAGCACCCCTTTTTTGCCCATTTCAAGTACTTTTCCCATGGCTTCCAAAAGCTCACACTCAAGTCATGGTGGATATTGTGGTAAACGTCCTCATTGCAATATGAGTTTGCTCATTGGTGCTAAATCTCCTTGGTATCTCTCCTCAATAAGAACCCAATCAGTACTTGAACTATGTAAGGAAATAAAGAATTTTTTATTGATAACAATCACACAAATTACATTCTCATCTTTATTTGTAATAATCAAATCCTTTAAAATAAGGAAATAAAAATATGTTGAAATGAATAGGAATATTTTGAAGATATTTTTTGTAATTACTATAGAAATATTGTGAATGTTTTTATCCAATAATTTGCTATTTGAGACACCTGCCATATCAAATTGAAATGTTTGTGTTCCCTAAACCTTCATTTTATGGTACTTATATAAAATGCACCATGCTGTGTAGTCCATACCTTGTTGTCACTTTTAGGTTCTTAAAATCATTGCCAAGGGCTGATGTTAACAAAACCCTGTTTTACTTTGTTAATTTGCAGAATTCAAGGCCTTCCAGTTATAGTTCTAAAACTCGGTCCACTTCTGCAAAGGCAAGAGAATCTGCAGTTATTTCAAATTCCTTGGCAAAGTCACCGTCCTCATGGGAGAAAGTATTATCTTCCTGGCTTCTTACCTTCAAATATCAATTATTTTCTAAAATAGAATAATTTATGTAATGCAAAAGTTAACAGAATTTATTCTTTGCTTTAATCTTCCAAGGTTTATTGGCTCTCCATTGATTATCTTCTTGTTGCCAAGTTGGCTGCTGTAAGTGGCAGATTCTATGCACTTGTCTTTTCCTTTATCTTGTGTTTCCTATTTATCTTCCTATATTTTCTTTCTTTTCGACCGTTTGTTTTTATATAAATTTTTGTTACATGTGCTTTTTTTTTTTGTTAGAGTTGTGGGTCATATTTTACTTCAGTTATGTATGTGGAACATTGGTGTGAAGAACAATTTAAAACGTTAACAATTGGAGGTCCAGATTTCTCTCATAATGAAATGGTTAGTTCTACTGAATATGTTTTAAATAATTTTTTGTGCAATTAACTTGTTTCTTGGCTATGCATAATTTGTAAAATATTTATTCCGTAAGTATTTCTATTTCTTATTTACATCTGATCGTTTTGTTGGCCTCCTAACAGTTGCCAGATCATATTGAAATTCTTGTTTCGGCAGTCACTAGAATCAACGAACCAGATAGCTTATATGGAATTCTACAGTCTCACAAGGTTAGTGAGCCTTATTTTTCCTTCTAATAGCTTTATCACAGAACTGAACGATTGTCAACACTACTAGACTACTTATTAACTGAATGATACGAATGGGACCAACAAACTGCTGTACAGAAGCAGAAAATTATTTGTCTAATGGTTATCCTTAAGTAAAATTCGATATTTATATTTGCCTTTTTTTAAATTTAGAACTTGTATGCCTTTTCCTAGTACCATGTTTGTATCCATGCGAGATAGGTCATGCATAATTGCTATGTGGTTTTGGACTAAGTTTTATTTCATCAGTTTCATTTTCTTTTTCTTTTCTTTTGATTTTCTTTATTTCATTTTATTTTATATTTGTTGATATAAATAATAGTTGACTTCTCAAATAATCACATTTGAGCATGAGGGAAACTGGGGAAAGGCCCTAGAGTATTATGACTTGCAAGTGCAGTCACATACCTCAGTACAGAACGATGGCAGTTCAGTAGGTCTGGCATTGAAACAAACAGGATCAGCACATCCTTCATCCTTTGCATCAGAGACAGATGAGATGAGGCAGAGTAAACCTTACAAAGGGTTGATTAGATCCTTGCAGCAGATTGGCTGTGCACATGTGCTTGACATGTATTGCCGAGGCTTGACTTCAACCAAGGATCTGCATCAGCATGATTTGGAGTTTACTGAATTACAATATGAATCTGCTTGGCGTGCTGGGAAGTGGGATTTCTCTTTACCATGTGTTGGAACTAATTTTCCTTTAATTCCAAATATCAAATGTGATCATTTCAATGGAAATTTGCACAGGTAATATGGTTTTATTTATTGTTGGGCTGATTTTAATTTAAACCTCCTTTGTTCAATTGTTATACTCTTTGCTCATTCAGGTATGCTAAAAGATATTCAGTATGCACTCTGTAATTAATAGTTTTAGAGACAGAATGAACTAAGTTTTTCTGGTTGACAGCAGTGTTATTTATATTGGAAAATAACGAGACCCAATAATCCTTTATGAAATTACACACTATATATATAGAGATGTTAATATTTTAACTAACTAACCAAAAGAGTACTATAGCTATTGCTAGCGAATTTCAGTTAGTAACTGACTGAATTGAAAAGTAAAAAAGTACAGTCCACTTGTGCAGTAAGATTACTTTTAAGGGCTCGTTTGATGGCCAGATATTAGTATTGGCTAAGTATGCTATCTTGCTATAATCAACTGTTTGGTCTACCAACATCTTGTGATTTTCTTAGCCAGTTGCCTATCTTATCTAGTTAGTTTTTGTATTTGGTATACCAAGGGGTGAGTGTTGTAGGACATGTTATGTAGTTGGCTTTTTTAATAGTTATTTACCAGCTGCTCTTTTCTCTTCTCTATATGCATGGTATCCAAATATTCCACAATTATTGTCATTTCCATTGTACCAACTTTCACCATCATCATTAGTGCCACCACCACCAACAGTTGCTGTAGCATCACAGCCATCATTGCTTCCTCTACTATTAACTCTTCATCTCCACCGTAGCAACTATCACTACACCATCACCACCACTATTAAAACACCACTTTTAATGTCATCATTAACACAAGAACTTCCATAATTACTGGTACCTTTCTACCCATCGTCATTGCCACCATTATCTCATCACCATTATCACCATTGTCATTATCACCACTATCATCACCATCACTACTACTACCATTTGATTATTTGTTAGAGTTGTAAAATGGGTGGCTCAGAGCAACCTGTCTGACCCGACCTATGTTCCCAACCAATTTATGTTTTTAGACCCAACCTTTGTCTAGCCAATGGATCATTTTGACTAATTTTAAAAAATGAGAAAAAAATTAAATCTAATGTATTAATTTATAGGTATAGTTACTTGATATATAGGTTATATATGTCAAGTAATATATATAATTTATAGGTTATATAGGTTATATATATTTATTGAAATTAATTTTAATTTTTAGGTATAGTTACTTGATATATAGGTTATAATGCATGTATATGGTTTTGTAAATTAGTATTCTTTTAAAAAGACGGCTGGGCCATAAATTTATAGGTCTACCAGGCAAAGGCTATTTTCCCATGGGCTAAATGGGAAAGGCTAAAAGTGGTCCTGCTCCATTTAACCCACAATTTCTCTTGGCTCGACTATGTTTTATGTGCTTTTTGGGCTAACCCATCGAGATAGACCCAATTTTACACCTCTAATTATTATTGTTATTGTCACCACCATCACAACTTATATTCCATCTTGCTTTTATCCTATCACATTTGTATCTTATCCTATTCTTATATCACATCATATATTTTTTTCTTGTATCTTTGCTACTAATGAGAGTCAATTTATACCATAGAAAAATGAAACTTTTCATTAAATTTGAGTTTAATTATTCTTGTATTCAGTTGTTTAAGGGCACTTGAGGAGGGTGATCTAATTGATTTCCAGAGAAAACTAAGAGATTCAAAGCAGGTAATATTTCTTTCCTAACTTGTCTTGAAGCACTTGAGGACTTTATGCATATATAAATGTTTATGTATTTTAGGAGCTTGTGTTATCTGTTTCTCTTGCAAGTGAAGAGAGCACTGAGTACATTTACTTGACTATCATCAAGCTACAGGTACCCACTTGTCCAATCTATAGATCCTTAATATGACATATATTGCCACTACATCATATTTCTTATTACTGCATGTAAACCGATTTGGTTAAGATCATGGAAAATAATACTTTAACCAAAAAATTTAACAAACTTTATTACGGAAAATGATACTTTATTACAAAAATTTTAACATACTTTAACAAAAAAAAGTACAACTTTATTACTATTTTGGTTAAAAAAATAAAAGATTTATTTATTTTAATTCTATTTATGGCAATTTTGTCAAGTTTGTTAAAAAAATCATTGTCAAAACATAATTTTCCTAAGATCATATTGTTGTGGAGTACGGCCAAAGTAGTCCTACTCATTCCATCCCGCGTAAATGGATTACGGGATCTGTTATCCCACATTGGTTATGAATGTGGCCAAACTATTCTTTATAATGCTTTTGTCCCTTGAGTTTATCTTTGGGATTAAGTTAGGCCCAGGTCCTTTCCCAGTGAGTGTTGAATAACATGAACAGAGAAAAGAGCGTGAAAAACTATAATTGAATAGAATATTTTTATTAACTGATTTCACACTTGAATCTTATGTACAAGAGGTATATATAGACACAGATGTTTAAGAAGTTGTTATAAACTAACATCTGTACATAGAAAATAACATATACAATGAAAAAAACCTACAGCTCTACAAGTTTGACTAATAATACAGGTTCACCATAGTTGACTATAGTATATACACTAACAGTGAGGATATCTTATCCTCCACATTAAGTTGCCTGTACTGTTATAAATTATGTATAAATTAAAAAAAATTGTTCCATAGAATATATGAATGTATGTAATGGAAATTTGTAGAATTCTGTCTTGACGAGGCTTTTGACAAAGAATATATTATACTTATATTATATATATTTATTTAACTGAATAAAATTTGTGAAGCCTCCCTCTTATCTTCAACAGATGCTTTATCATCTTGGCATGGCTTGGGATTTACGCTGGAGAACTAGTGAAGATAATACCACAAAGTTTTTCCTACTGAAGCCAAACAATTCTTCTGAGCCTATGATTCCTTCCATTGAGCAGGTGTATAGTGTACCTCTGTCCTTCATGGAAGAACCTTTGTTTTCTTCACTCCGCAAAATATATTATGATATTCAGACAGTGATTATTATCAGCATTGAAGCTTAGAACTATTTTTAATGCTTACTAGTTGTCATGGCTGGATATGGAGTGGTGCTCAATTTTGCAAAGGACACAATTACATATGAATTTGCTAGAACCATTTATAGCATTTCGTCGAGTTCTACTTCAAATTTTAAGCTCTAGAGACTGTGTGCTGCAACATCTTCTGCAGTCTGCCACCACACTTCGCAAGGTATATCGTTACTGCTACTTTTAAAGATAGATACATAGATTTTCCCTTCTCTTGTAAATAACCTTTCTTATTTGCAGAGGTCTGGGCCTTGGGTTCTTGATCTCTTGTATTCTATGTATATATTTAGATAGACATTTCAGAGTTACTGAGTTAATAATATAGTTTTCAATTCTCTATTTCCATTCTGCTATCTCATCTTTCCATTCTGCTATCTCATCTTTCCATTGACTCTATCAGTTAGAGAGAGAAAAAAAATCTATTCCTTAGGATGTTTCAAACACTTAAAGCTTTTAGGAGATTTGGTACTTGACATGTTATTAAAACATAGAACCTCTTTACAAAGTGATAAGGGATTCAATCCTTGGCTCAACCATGGTAACTGAAATTATTTAAACGCATAAAGTGGCCTGTACATTGTTTATTTACACTTCAAGCTTCAGAGCTTTTTGTGTAAAAGGATATGTTGATGTAAAATTATTATTGGGTCTCAATCTAACAACCTAAAATTTTAGGAAGGTTGGGCTATTATAATTTTCTAGAAACCATGAACCTAATTTATTGTTAATTTTTCATTATATGTTATTTCTATTTTTCAGGGATGTAGGTTCTCTCAAGCAGCTTCTGCTCTGCAGGAGTTTAAACTCCTTTCTGTTGAAACCAAAGGGCAAAGCTCATCCTTATATTGGCTTGGACGGGTAAGGGGGATGCTACGATGTTATGTGTGTCGATATCTGGAGATAGACAGTACTGGTGTTTTCCTCAATGTCAATTTTGAAAGCAATAATTTTGATTGTTTTCCATGGACTAACAGACAAATTCAATGAGCCAGCCCATCTAGAAATGAAGACCAAGTTAAAAATATGATTATATGTTAAACTATTAGTATGTTTTGTATTAAACAACTTAAAATACAGTTGAATTTAAAATGTAGAGGAATAGAATTGCTGAAATTCCAATTCTTTAGTTTAGAAAACCATTTGTGTTCACAATCCCTTAAGAAGTCAAATTTTCATCAATTACTAGAAGCATTACATATGAACTTTGTTCATGCTAAAGCAAAATGATGTTGGTACTCATTAGCTGTAACAAGATGCGAACCTGAACTTTGGTGATTATAGGAGTTAATGGTAGAGCCAAGTTTGCAGAGTGTCCATCATGTCTGCATGTATGATAAAGTAGAGTAAGACAGGGAGAACTGTGAATTTGAAAAAGGAGGGATTAGGGCAGCAGAGGGGGATTGCTGAGATGGCACACATAAGGAAAAGTTGGGAGGATTCCACAATTTTTTCTGTTATCAAATACCCTGTTTTGGTTGCAAATCATGTATAAAATTCAACTAAAGTAAAACATTCTCTACTCTAGTTCTCGTTTATACTTATTGTTGTGCTATGTTTTTCATAACACCTGATTTGCTTGGCAGAATTGAATTGGTTGGCATTAACATATGCATGTTTGCTTCTGATTCTTGCTTTGCCGATTCTCACCACTAATCACTATATTTATGTATATATATAGTGATTAGGGGATCTAGTCGATGGCCTGTCTCTTTTTTTTTTGGAGTGGGCCCACATTGGCCAACACATCTCTGGATATATTCAGTCTATTCAGATTGTAAGGAATTCTGTTAGCTGCCACATGAGTAATAACTGTTTCCACTCTTATTACCATGAATTCTAACACTTACAAAGTTGTAGTATTATTGTCATCAACCTTGCCGAGTAATTTACTATTTGGGTTGCAGCTTGAAGAAGCAAAGCTTTTCCGTGCTCAAGGTCAAAATGTGATGGCTATCAACCTTGCAATGTATATATCACAGAATTATCGCTCTAATGAGGAGGCTTCCGATGCATTTCGATTGGTTGGGAAGTGGCTGGCAGAAACTAGATCTAGCAAGTTATAGAAGAAAACTGAATTCTGTTTAATGTTTTAATAATATGCTCTCTCTTGATGCTCACTTTGGTGTTATTTTCCCTGTTTTGCTGTGAAATTGCAGCTCGAGAACAATTTTGGAGAAATATTTGAAACCTGCAGTCTCTATTGCCGAGAATGTGAATGCTACAGCTAAGAATGCCATGAAAAGGAAATGTCAGACTCATTTTCATCTTGCACACTATGCTGATGCTCTATTTAGAAGCCATGAAGAAAGACTTAACTCGAATGAATGGCAAGCAGCAATGCGTTTAAGAAAGCATAAGGTACCTAATTGATTGGTTTGAATGTGGCAAGCATGAGGTAATAGGGATTATGGATGACACTTGTTTGGGTTTCCTTATTTTGTATTTTTTTTAGGAATTATGATTAATGCTTGTTGAGGTTTCTGCATTTTCTATTTTTCTAGATTCTTATATCCTTGTACACTGATAAGATTCGCTGTGTGTGCATATATCCATGTGAAATGGAATTGTGAGTAGTTGCTATGTATTCTATTAATCCCTGGAATATTGGGATTCAAATGCGTTTAAGAAAGCCTAAGGTACCTAATTGATTGATTATAATATGTGTATTAAATTTTGAGAAAAGTAAGATAAGAAAAGGCAATGTAACAGCATGAATTTGATGAATCTGATATTAAAAACATAAATTAGTTATACAATATAGAGTGTTCTGAGTCGTTTTAAATAGACTCTGATAAAGAAAGAGAAGGCAGCAGTTATTGAGAGTTACCAAGACAAAGGAACTGCCATAACTTGCCAAAAACAACAACTACCTAAGGATACCTAAGAAGAGCAGTAAATAAACTATCACAATCAGTACAGTACATAATGTAGATTAAGACAAGCCTAATATAGTACATAACGTAAAATGAGGGAAACTTAATACAAGTCTAATAATGTGCCAAGCGTAAGATAACGGGAGTTATGAGAGTACTGTCTGTTGAGGGTTCTGTATTTTCTTTTTTACTAGATTCTTATTTCCTTGTACACTCTGATCCGGTTTGTTGTGTGTCTATATCTGTGAAAGGAATATTGACTAGTAGCTATATATTCATCTAATCCCTGGAATATTGAGATTCAAATGTGCAATGGAGTACTTATAATTTGTAATGTGAATAATTCATCCTAATCCCTGAAAGGTGAAATATTGGGATTCAGGTATGCAATGAATTAAATACAAATTAAAAAGATGCAATCTAATCCCTCACAAAATTTGTATTTTTGATTCTGCAGACAATAGAGTTGGAAGCACTCATAAAAAGGTTAAGAAGTTCAACAAAGGTAATTAACATATTTTTTTTCTTACTTCTTCATTCTCTGATGCTCTAACTCAGTATATAATTTAGGGGGAGAAAATCGACTACTCAATGAAAATACAAGAATTGCAAAAGCAAGTAGCAATGGACAAGGAAGAAGCCCAGAAATTGCTGGTATTTATTTTGTTTGGCGAGTAATTGTTATGAAAAATTGTTGTTGAGTTAGAAAGAGATATGACCAATCTATCTATGTAACTAATACTTCTAAGATACTTTAGGTTACTAAAAGAGATATTATAATCATTATTCTACCAGTGTAGAGATTTGCATAAACCCTCTTTGTACTGATATACAATTGAATTAATGCAATTTCAGTTTCAGTTACAGTTTTAGATTTAGTTAATTTACAATTATTAGGTGGTTATATTGTGCTGAGTGTGTCTTGTGGAATTTATTTTCTTTAGAGTTTCTTAAGAAGAATCATGTTTATGTGCATTCGCAAGTGTTGAATAAACCAGATCTTGCATTAATTTTCGTGTTTATGTTCATTTCTCTCAAAATCTAATATGTTGTGAGAGAAAGAAGCATGTTGACCGGAGGGCATGGCAGGAGGATGGAAGCTATCATATCAAAGTAGTATCTCCTGCTTTTTGGTCAACCCTTGCTTGGTTTAGTTTCCACACTTGGTTTAACTTGGTTCAAGTGAAACAAGTCATTGTAGTTTGTGATCCTTCATACAAAGACGTTTTTGAAGATGCAAAAGGAAATTACCAAGAGGAACTCAAATTTGCACTGTCAGTAAAAGAAACACAGGTTTCTTTTAACAATTTCTATCAGGCTGTTGATCCGAGCTTTGAGCTTGTTTGCATTCATTATTCTGTGAGACCTTTTGTGTTATCAAGAAACGTGAGAAAAGTCCTTACAGATAGTCCTCACAAAAAGGGTTATTATTTTGAAAGACCTTTTGTTTAGTTTTAACTTGGTGCCCAATGAAGGCTACAATCAATAGGCAAACAATGAACCATTTGTTGTTAAAACACTGGACAGAAAAACACCATGGGAGATGCTGACCCGTCAGGATATTAAACTTGAGTTGCTGAGGAAAAGTTTTGAACTTGTAAAATGAGGTCTTGAAGTTACCCATGATGTGTCCATTGTTGAGCACCTTAAGCATCCTGTTTATATCACTGAAGAGGTCTTGACAACTTAAATCTAGGCCAGGACTTTCCAAAAGGGATGTTACAGAGAAGAGGGAGAGATGTGTTATGACTGTGCAAAAGTACAGAAAATTACGTGTAGTATATTGTCATTGAAAAAGAGTTACTATGTTTTGTTCACATCAGAACAAATAGACAAAAAAGAAAATGTAGTTATTGACGTTTATAAAACAGTGTAACCTTCTAATAACTACAAATAATTGAAAACAAAGAGTATAGAGTATAGAAATAAAATCTAATTTAGTTTTGTCAATAGTGTTTGTATCTGTTGGAAGTCTCACATCGACTAAAGATAAGGCAATTTCATAGTATATAAATGGGTTGCAAACCTCACCTTACAAGCCAGTTTTGTGGGGTTGAGTTGGGCTTAAAATCCAACATGGTATTAGAGTTAGATTTAAAAAGCCTATCCTAGCAATATTTCTTGAACATTCTGTTTCACCCGCTATCGGGCCGCTAATAGATCACCCATTTCTAGACTCATGCACGAGATGTATTTATCTCGGCGTGAGGGAGGTGTGTTGGAAGTCTGACATCGACTAGAGATAGGGAAATTTCATAGTATATAAGTAAGGTGTAAACCTCACCTTACAAGCCGGTTTTGTGGGGTTGAATTAGGCTTAAAATCCACATTTTTAATAGTATCCATAAAAGTTCAATAGAAAATTGTGCTAAACTGCGGTACTCAACTTCAATACTTGATCGAGCAACGACAAGTTTGTGAGACCACCGTGGATGAGTTTTATCTTGCTCCACAATCTGTTTTAGAAAGTTTGAATGCTATTTTGGACCACAAAGTTGACATGTCCACCATCTTTGGCTAGTAAGCAAAGCACTAGAGTAATCTCAACAAGTGTTGGTGTAATGGCAAGAGGGTGGGTCCGAAGTGGCCATGTGGGAAGACATTTTTACCATTGAAGATCGATTTTCTGGATTCAACCTTGGGGCTAAGGTTGTTCAAGTGGTGGGTATTGTTCGGCAGGGAAATAATAAGAAAGAGTACAATGTGTATTATAGAAGGAAATTTAGAAATAAAAGTGAGTTATATGGATACTTGATTTGGGGAGTTTTGACAAAGAAAAAATGTAGGGATGCCATGAAAGTGGAGATGGATGCATTGGAAAAGAATACTTGGGAAATTCTTAACAAACCCAAAGGGAAGAATATTGTTAACTGCAAATGGATATTCATAGTAAAATATAATGTTGATGGGTCTATTGAAAAGTACAAGGCAAGGTTGATTCTAAAGGATACACTCAAGCTTATGGAATAGTCTACTAGGAGACTTTTGCACCAGTTGCTAAGATGAATACTGCCTGTCACTTTCATTGAAAACTTTTACAATATAATGTTAAAAATGCATTTCTCCTTGGAGACCTAGAAGAAGAAATTTACATGAATATTTCACTTGGGTTTGAAGAAGACAAAAATAAAGTGTGCAGATTGCGGGAGGCTCTTTATGGACTGAAACAATTCCTTGGATACAATCAAAGTCAAGGAGATCACATTTTGTTATTAAACATTTAGGGAAAGAGGGGGTATTATGTTGATGATATTATAGTGATTGGAAATGATGAAATAGAGAAGGAAGAATTGAGATAGTGACTAGTCCATGAATTTGAACTAAAAGAACTTGGAAGATTATAATGGTTTTTACATATTGAATATATAACTGATTTTTTGGCAAAAATTTAGAAAATTGGGTGCAACCAATGTCAACTCCAATGGATCCCAATCACAAGTTATAAAAAGCTGAAGAGGAATTAGCAATAGATAAAAAGATGTATCAGAGCCTGGTTAGAGGATTGATATGTTTGGCTCGCACACGACTTGACACGGTTCATTCAATGAGTGTCATCAGTCAGTATATGCATGAACAAAAGAAATCTCTTCAAGCTACTTATAGAATTCTACATTACTTGAAGGGTAACCCTTGAAAGGGAATTTTGTTCAAAAGAAATGGAAGACAAAATCTTGAAGCATCCACTGATGTAGATCATGCAAGTTCTCTTATTGATAGAAGATCAACAGCTGCATATTGTACTTTCCTTGATGAGAACTTACATGGAGAAGCAAAAAACAAAATGTGGTTGCAAGATCAACCGTGGAATTAGAATTCAGGTCCATGGCATAAGGGCTATGCAAGTTATTATGGATACAAATTATCTTATATAAAGATTAATTTTGAGGGACCCATGAATATCTAGTGTGATAATAAGTCAAGAATAGACATTACACATCATCTTATTCAGCATGATAGAACAAAACATATAGCATTAAGGAAACATTATAAGAATATTTAGTATGCATGTTAGACATTTTGTCCAAGCAACATGTGGTTGATATGCTGACGAAAGGACTGAATACCTCAGCCTCCCATAATCTCATAACTATGTTTGGAATGGAGGATATTTATTCCTTAGCTTGAGAAGGGAAGTTGAAATATAGGTGTAAATATTGAACATTTAGTATACAATAAATATAGATTGGTTGGATAATAAATATAGATTTGTGTTTTAGAAATCCCTAAAATTAAGGGATTGGGATTTGGAGATTATTTGCTAGATTTGCTCTAGATTTAGAGTCGTTATGTTTGGAGTTTACATTGTTTATTTCAAGAGATTTATTTCATTTTATTAAGATGTCGTTTTTCCTTTACATAACAATGTATTGTTTCTTTTTGAGTTCAAGAAAAGTAATTCCACAATTATTGCTGACTGGCTACACATTTTTTCACAATTGAATTAATATGATAAAAATCCTTTTTCACGCATATCTAGACTCTTCTCAAGTGTTAGGAAGGAACATCTATATATGATTATGTGTGCAACTAAATGAAAAGGTTTGATAAATAGAGTTAAACTTTTCAAATTGTAAAATAATCCCCAATTAAATTGATAAATAAACTTCTCTTGTGAAATGTTATATTAAATGCTCTATTTTAATTCAAAAGAATTAATAGTTTCCTATTGATAAATAATTGTAGTTTAACTTATACTTATCCCAACCCTTTACGTACAATGTGGTAAATGTAAGTCTTTATTTTTCCTTTCAAAATGGCAGGATGATCGGGACAATTTTCTTAGCCTAGCATTGGAGGGATATAAACAGTGTTTAGTCATTGGTGACAAGTATGATGTGAGAGTGGTATGTAATTCTTCTTACTTTCCTTCACTACTTACAATTTGTTGAATGTATGCTTAAATGCTTTTTATTGAACTTATCATCTTATAGTTGTGTCTATCTTTATTGTAACAAAAGATGTTTATTTCATAATTTCTTATTTTTAACATATTAATTTTAGAATTATTTCTAAATAATTCGTTTCCTTGTTTTTTTCATATTACTGCTTTCCAGTAATAACTAGACTATAATTAACTGGACAACTTAAATACATTTTCTAATTGATGGAACTCGGAAAATTAACTCAAAGGAACAATATAAACATTATTAGAGAGGGAAGAAGGAAGACTATGAGACTTGCATGCTATTAGCAGGATATTAAGTGCACTACTAGAAGTGATGGATGAAACAGGCTGCTGTGTAGCAGGATCATATAGGACAAGAGAATTAGAGGGTTGAAAATTGGTATTGCCTCAATAAAAGAAAAAATATTTAAGACAAATTTGACATTGAAGGTTGGCATATCGACGAACACAACCACAGCTGCGAACAGACCTAGCATCACCATGTGGGGAACCCCCACGTGAGAAAGGACCACGAGCAAATGATCTGGTGGAAGAAGAATTGGATGAGGGCATGATATTAATGAACAAATGGAGGAAAAAGCTTTGATTGATGTTGATTGGCACGAGATTCATGAAGGAGGTAGTAAAGCCTCAACCTCAGTAATTGGAGGAGTCTCAAAATTTGCTTCAAGAATAGCATCAACATGTTCATCTGGTTTAATAGGGCAACCAATGCCAGCACGGTCATCAACCATAGATTTAATATGACCCAAGTATTCTTTCATGGTTTTGTTCTCATGGGTTTGGGCACGAAGATTAGTATGCAACTACCGTGCATGGGCTTTCATTTGGTCACAAACTTGATAGGAATGAACTGCACCAAGTACCCGAGATAAAATTCCCTTGGACAAAGTAGATTGAAGCCACATGAGTAAATTGATCCTGAACCTCCCATTCTTCATGAACAAAATTAAGAACACCATTGTCACGGTGAGAGAAAGTGTGGGGGAATGACAGAATTAACCATAAACCTATGAAGATAATTGGTGTCATCAAGGTTTTACGCAACTGATTGCGAAAAAAAAGGGGTTAGGAGATGGGTGGGAAGAAGACATCATAAACACGTAACCCCAGGATCAAGATCTTGCTCTTGATACCATATTAGAAATAGAAGTACAGTAAAATATTTATTTGTATTGTGGAAAATGTTGATTACAATTGTTCAACATAAAACAGAAGCACATGAGTCTATATTAAATAAACTCTGAACCAGAAAGGAACTGCCATAACTTACAAAACACCACAGAAACAGCCTAAAACAGAAAATAAACTTAGTCTTTAAATTACATAACAGAAAAAGAGACCAATTAACTACAAGTCTAATATTTAATGATAGGTTCACCCTCCTTCCAAAGGAGATAATTGGTGTCATCAATTTTTCTGCAACTGAGTGTGTAAAGAAGGGGTTAGGGGATGGGTGGGAAGAAGAAATAGACATCATAAGCGAGTAACCAGGATCAGTAACCTGATCTAGATACCATATTAGGTTTTGAGAATTGTGGAAACAGGAAATAAAGTAACAATGTGGGAAATTGTGAATTGGATGTTCTGATGTTTATTGATATAACACAAACAGAAACACTTGAGTCTATTTTAAGTAGACTCTAAAGAAAAAAGAGAAAGACAACAGTTATTGAAGTTACCAAAACAAAGGAACTACCTAAAGGCAAGATAAGAAATTAAAATATAATCGGTTTTGATGGAGCTCTTGAGCTAGAGACAATTTGTAATTCAGCTGGTGAGCTCCAAGAAGAAGAATTGAAAGAAGCTAAACCAGAGCAGATTGAAGCAGGACACAACGCTCCTGATATTACAGTGCTTTATTGCAGAGCAACAGAAAAAACAGGTTAATTTCATTAGGAAACTAAGTGCACTCCTGTTGAGATTGCTTATGAACAATCTCTACCACCTTTGGCCAGTTTTTATATTAGAGGAAACATATGTAGAAGTGGTGGTACTAGATCTCATGGAAGGGTATGAAGATCTCAAGCAAATTAAATTTCTAAAGTTCAACCTTGAGGACAAGGTTGTTCCAGCAGAGGAGAGTAATGTTAGGCAGGGAAGTAATGATAGGGTTAGGAAGAAATTTAATGACAGGGGGAGACTTTCTTGGAAAGTCTATATATTCTTATCTTTGGGATGTTCAGGGGCAATTTTATGGAGTTGATGTTTGAGACAGGGAGAACCCTGTGAGAAAGGAAAGCAATTATCCTTTTGAAGTTGTTGTTAGTTGGATATTGTTCCATATGTAGTTAGATATCTTTATCTTCAGTTTCTTTATTATTATTCTTTATGTGTATTTTGGACTTAGCCCGTATTTCCTTTATGTTATTATTCTTTATTATTCTCTGCTACTAATGCAGGAGTAGAATATGTAATTAGCATGATTGTTATTTAATAATATATTGTTTTTATTCCCTCATTATTCAAGTCATTCCTAATATCTGTCCTTGTCAATATGATTTCTTTAACGTGTTTACTTGCTTTCAGGTGTTTCGCATTGTTTCCCTGTGGTTCAGTCTCTCCTCACAAAAAGAAGTTGTAAATAGCATGCTTAGCACAATTGATGAGGTATAAACCTTTTCAATTTATATGGCCGTTAACCAAATCTTAAGATTGTTTTTGTTGGCTTTCTATGTTGATTCCATTTGAATCTGTTCGTAGGTTCAATCTTTCAAATTTATACCTTTAGTATATCAAATTGCCTCTAGAATGGGTAACACAAAGGATGGTCATGGACATCTCAATTTCCAGGTTCTGGCTTATCCAAATCTATATGCATTAATTATTCCTCATGTATATTTTCTTATTTAATATGGACATGGAATATACAGTTTGCATTGGTTTCTCTTGTGAAGAAAATGGCCATTGATCATCCATATCATACGATACTTCAAGTAAGTAGTACCTTTATCCATTATTAGGCAATGATTTATGTGCTGATACAATTTTTTTTATTATTTTCAATAGTAAAAAAATTTCGATTAAGGGAAAACATTAATGAACCATGGTTTTTTTTTTTTTGGCTTTACTTCGATGTGAAATTCTTTTGTGGCAGTTTTTGAATTTGTTTTACAAGCATAACTGTAATTCAATGAGGAAAAAATATTTTCATATCTATTCTCTATGTAGCTTTTGGCTCTGGCAAACGGTGACCGTATCAAGGACAAACAACGTAGTAAAAGTTCATTTGTGGTTGATATCGACAAAAAGCTTGCAGCGGAAAATCTTCTAAATGAGTTGTCATCTTATCATCGAGCTATCATTCTTCAAGTAACATCACTTTTTGTATTCTATATTTTCGTTTATAGTTCCAATTAGCAATCAATTACCTTCAAACCGTTTGTTGCATATGTAGATGAAACAAATGGTGGAGATTTATATCAGACTTGCTGAGATGGAAACAAAGAGAGAGGTGAGATATTTTTATATGCTTCGTATCCATTCTTTCTTATGTCCACGAATGCATTTGAAGCTATTTCTATCATTTGCTTGCCTAGTAACCTGAAAATATTAAGTTTTACAGCCTTCTGATTGGATTATTTATGCAGGATACAAATAAAAAGGTGACACTACCAAGGGACTTGCGTAGTCTGCCGATGCTAGAACTTGTAAGTAGTTTGCTAAATTTATGTGATAATGAAGCATATTGGTTGATGAACTGACTGAATGGTGGTTTTTTGGGGACAACTGTCAGAACCATGTTGCTCATTATGTGACTTTTGGGATTTTAACAAAAATATTTCCAAAAATACTGAAGTTCTATTTTTTGCTTAAAATAAAATTTTATTACATTTGAAAAATAATACAAATGTTATGACGTTTATTGTAGGGTAAACAACATATATAATTACATAGCAAATTATAAATATTTTGTCAAACCAAAATATTAATCGGATATAAGAGGTGGTGAAAAAAATAAGTATAAAGCTTGAAACATGTGTGTAATATTCTGGTGAGTATATTTATATATTGCTTTGTAATGTAAATCACATCATAATAACACGTGTTGATTGAAAAGGTGAACTGTTCTAAGATTTTGGATTATGGTATATTTGATAATGTTGGTGATTGTGGTATCAAGTGCGCAGGAGTAAACAACCACTGAATACACATGGAAGAAAGAACAGAAAAACAGATTGAGAAAAGACTTCTCTTTATACTGGACTAGTGTGCTGGGTGACTACAGAATTGCCGTCATCAGAAAAAAAAAATATGAAAGATTCACTCAGAGAATTGCAACAAACACTCTAAGATAGTTGACACAATAACCAATTCCTCAGTAACTTTAAAAAAAAAAAATTATCAGAAAATATCTTCAAATTGCTGGACGACTTCAGCAAGTGCCCAACATAAGAAAAAGATTTGAAGGCATAAACTCATAATATTTAGAAACTTCAAATAGGAAGTTATATTTTTGAATGAAAACAGATATGCTTAGGCATCACTGTACTAGCTACAAGACCAATCAGGTTGGCACTCTTATATGTAACAATCAGTTGCAGCATATCTAAATATTATTAAAAAAATATAAATAAACAAAACAACAAAGTTGGTGGTCTTACCAAACCCAATAAGAAAATCTAAAATTAGGAAGACCAGAACGGTCACTAAAAAAAGTCATAGTGCAGAAGATTTTTATTTATATAGGTCTTTCTTCGGTAGAATTTGTGTCTGCCTGTGTATACACTCCCTGAATGTTTGGTTGTGTATATTTACATGAGCAATTGTGCATACATTGTCAACAGCTAAACTTTTAAATTTGCATGTACTTCGGACATTTAGGTACCTGTAGTGACGGCTACAATATCAATTGATCATAGTTGTCAGTATCATGAAGGCACTTTTCCTTACTTCAAAGGACTATCAGATTCAGTTATGTAAGTATCAAACATTTATAGCATTTAGACAGAACTTTTTTAGGATGCAAAATTTGATGCATCAATCTACTTTGTTCTGGTTTGTGTTCAGGATAATGAATGGTATAAATGCTCCAAAAGTGGTTGAATGCTTTGGTTCTGATGGCTGCAGATATCGACAACTAGCAAAATCTGGAAATGATGACCTGAGACAGGATGCTGTATGAATTCTTTTAACTTATGCCTTATCATTTGTAATTGCTGAAGTTGTGCCAAATTATTTATGTGTCCATGTTAAGAATAAAATTCACATCTGAAGTTTATTAGACAAATTTATGTATCAAAATCTTTAAATATATTTTTTGTTCTTGTTTAGTCATGTGATATATATATCAACGGTCCTAATTTTGCCTTTCGAGCGGAAATGTTTTGGCATATTGCTAACACTACGGATTAAAACCAAAATTTATTAATTATGGGGACTACACCAAATTTTAGATAGAGAAACCAATACCCAAGTCATACATTCTATTTTAACAAACTGATTCATTATTTTAACAAACTGATTAATAAAAAAGAATGGTATTGCATCACTGTATAGGTTGCAATCCTAAGCAGGATAGCATTACAATATGTACCAATCATATGCAACCTTCTTAATACAATTAATAGAAAAAAGAAATACTAAGGTGGGGCAACCAATCGAAAACCCATTAAGAGAATCTGAGATGTAGGTAACCACATCAATGCCTACAAAATTCAGAGACAACACAAGGAAGCACTCTATTCCACCCAGTAAAAAGTTAATGTTCTAAAGCTAAACTATCCGCATACTTAATTCCTTCTCATTTATGCTATTCCAAATTTAGTATGAGAAAAAGCATATAGCATCATAGGCTACCACCAATTACTCCAATTCCCATTGGGATGTATATTTGTCTTAATTGTTGATGTGTCCAGCCGTTGTGGTTATTAGATGCTTTGGAGTCAGGTCCATAATCTAACTGCAAAAGAAATTAAAAATAAATAATTAGTAGTGTTAGAAGTGGAGTTTAAGCCTAACTCAATCCCACAAAACCGGCTTGTAAGGTAAGATTTGCATTCCAGTTATATATTATAAAATTGTCTTATCTATAGTCGATGTGGGACTTCTACCACACCCCCTGACGCCAACACACCTGTCATGCCGAAGTATATACATCTCATGCGTGAGACTAGAAATTAATGGGTGATCCGTTAGCGGGCCGATAGCAGGTGGAACAAAATGTCCAAGAAATCTCGCTAGGATAAGCTTTTTTTTATAAACAATGGCTTTGATACTATGTTAGAAGTGGAGTTTAAGCCTAACTCAACCCCACAAAACCAGCTCGTAAGGTGAGGTTTGCACTCCAGTTATATACTATGAAATTGTCTTATCTCTGGTCGATATGAGACTTCCAACAAGTAGTTTCAAAATCATTGTAGCATTGAGGAGAAAATCATATCACATATACTCCACATTTCCCAAGTAGTTCATCCGTAGGCAACTAACCATGTAGCAATTTTTATAGAATGAAAGTTTTAGATGTCTATCTCTATCTGGCAAACCATTTTGGCTTGTCCATAGAATGAAAGTTTTAGATGTCTATCTATTTCGGTATATATTATTAGTCATGGCATAATAAATGTTATCACTTCCTTTATTTACAGTTTTCTTCAAGGGAATTTGCACCTTCTAAGGAATCTTATTTTGCTCATATGTGTTGCTTATTTTGATGGTTACATAACTAGTGATTTCTTGTAGGTGATGGAGCAATTCTTTGGTTTAGTCAACACATTCCTTAGGAACCATCAAGATACACGGAAAAGAAGGTTAGGAGTACGGACCTACAAGGTATATTCTTTTGTTTTAAAGTTCTTGGCCTTTGGTGCTGGTGAATTTCATTAGTTTTTCATTACTTATGACTTAGAATTGCCTATACAATACCATACACGGGGTCAAATTCCAATTGTGACTCACACTACTAATCCTCAAGTATCATCTCCTGCTCCAACTACCCCTCCATCCACACCTACACCTGAACTTCCTTTTGCGATACGAAAAAGTACTCATTCCTCTCGTAATTGGAACTCTCTCTATGTTTTTACCATTAATTATGATCGTTTGTCTCCATCCTATTTCTCCTTTGTTTCTTCTTTGGATTCTATGTCTATTCCTAAGAGTACAGTTGAAGCCATGGTTGATCTCGGCTGGCGTCAGGCAATGGTAGAGATGGTAGCCTTACATTCTAATGGCAGATGGGAACTTGTTCCTTTACCTCTTGGCAAGCAAATTGTTGGTTGTCATTGGTTTTATACAGTGAAAATTGGACCAAAGGGTATATACAGATTTTTTGTCTAGATTATGGGTACACCTTTTCTCCTTTGGCCAAATTAACTTTCGTTCGTCTCTTTCTGGCTGTGGCTGCTACTCATCATTAACATCTTCATCAGCTAGATATTAAAAAATGCATTCTTACATGGTGAATTGTAGGAAGAAGTTTATATGGAACAACCCCTTGGTTTCCATGCTCTTGGTGATTCTCGTCTTATCTATAAGTGTTGAATATAGAGAAAATAGAGATTAATCTTCCTTATATTTATAATAGAGAGAGGTACAACTAAAAAGAGTAACTAAAAATAAATAAAGTAAATAGAAGATATTGTTTGATATTGTGATTAACAATATCTAACAATATCTGAACAACACTAAGCTTCAACGGTCTCTCTATGGTTGGATGCAATCTCTTCGGACTTGGTTTGGTCGTTTCAGTTCTGTCTTAATTCAGTTTGGCATGACCAGGTGTGAGGCTAATCACTCTGTCTTCTACTACCATTCCTCTTCTCGCAAGTGCATTGACCTTGTTGTTTATGTTGATGACAATGTCATCACGCGTGATGATGAGCTTGGAATTCAACAAATCAAAGAGCACCTTTCACAGCAATTTCATACTAAAGAATTGGGCCCTCTCAAATATTTGGACCAGGTGTGAGGCTAATCACTTGTCTTCTACTACCATTCCCCTTCTGGCAAGTGCATTTACCTTGTTTATGTTGATGACATTGTCATCACGGGTGATGATGAGCCTGAAATTTGACAACTCAAAGAGCACCTCTCACAACAATTTCATTGTAAAGATTTGGGTCCTCTCAAGTATTTCTTAGGCATTGAAGTTGTTCAATCTGCTCCTGGAATTGTCATTAATCAACATAAGTGTTAGAATATAATCAGCGGTTACAAATTTCTAGGAAATCAACCGTTACATAATCTCATAAATTAGGGTGATTGATTCCATATGATTATGAGTCTTTATTGTAATTGATTCTATTCAATAGTATAAGTACATGTTGTGTGGTTTGCATTAGACACACAATACATTCAAAACATATACAATTCTATAGTAAGTATGCCCTAGACATTCTTACTGAAACTGCTATGCTTGACTGTCGTTCTTGTGATACACCTATAGATCCCAATATCAAGCTTCTTCCGGGTCAGGAGGAGCCATTCTTAGAAAGATATTGTTGCCTGGTAGGCAGACTTAAATATCTCACCATCACCAAACCCGACATCACTTTCGTGGTTAGTGTGGTAAGCCAATTTCTAAATGCTCCTTATGATAGCCAATGAGATGCTATGACACGTATTTTTGATACATAAAAAAGGCTCCAGGACAAGGATTATTGTATGAAGACAAAGGCAGTACTAAGATCACTTGTTACTCTGATGCGGATCGGGCAGAATCACCATCAGATAGAAGATCCACTTTTGGGTGTTGTGTTCTTATCGGAGGTAATGTTATCTCATGGAAAAGCAAGAAGCAAAATATAGTTGCCAGATCTAGTGCAAAAGCAGAATATCGTGCTATGGCAGCAGCCACTTATGAGTTTACGTGGCTTAGGCAACTACTACTACATTTAAAAATAGGGGATATCCATGAAACAAAGCTTACTTGTGACAATCAAGCTGCACTTCACATTGTATCAAATTCGGTCTTCCATGAAAGAATCAAACACATTGAAATTGATTGTCACTTTGTTAGAGAAAAGGTGCTCTCTGGAGAAATCACTACTGGTTTTTTCAAATCTAGCAATCAGCTAGCTGGCTTATTCACCAAGTCCCTTAGAGGCCTTTGGATTGAGTACATTTGTAACAAGCTTGGTCCATATGACATATATGTTCCAGCTTGAGGGGGAGTGTTAGCATATAATCAGCGGTTATAAATTTCTAAGAAATCAACTGTTACATAATCTCGAAAATTAGGATGATTGATTCCATATTATTATGTGCCTTTATTGTAATGATTCTATTCAATAGTATAACTACATATTGTGTGCTCTACGTTATACACACAATACATTCAGAACATATACAATTCTATACTATGTATGGCATTAATCTCTCTTGTATAGAAAATACACACAGGGTATTGGATTTATAATAGAAGAAATATGGGCTAAGCCCAAAGTACAAATAAGCAATAATAACAAAGTAATTAAAGATAAAGATAAGATATCTATCTAATAATCTAATATATCAAACAATATGCTTCTAACTGCGTGTAGGAATTTTTCTAGGCCTGAAAAATAAAATGTTGCTCTAAATTTTTTTTCTGCCTGAAAAATCAAAAAAGAACATCTATTACATCCATTTTTTTCTTTGTTGGTTGTAAACATTTATAAACTTAACTCCGGAGAGGGATATATTTGAGGCTATATGTAATTATTTTTATTTTAGAATTTCTATATTGTACTATTGTTTTGAAGTTATGGCAGGAGGAGACGAAACTTAAAATGCTTGAGAGTTTTCACATTTTTATGAAACAGGTTGTTCCTTTTACTCCAAGTGCTGGTGTTCTTGAGTGGGTTAATGGAACTCTTCCTCTCGGTGAATACCTTATAGGGAGGTCAGTCAAAGAAAGACAAGTTTTGCTACACAATTCCTTGTTCTTTTCATCTATGAAGTAACTGATTCATGTTTTGAACCAACTATCCCAAAAGCTATTTGATGGAAGTATATGAATGGTTTTATATTTCCCCTTCTATCAAAACCCCTTTGGGCATGAAAGATGGACAATGCACTATTTATCCTACCTTTGCTAAAGTATGACATTTATTAGGGAACATGGATCAATATCTAAACCATATGGTCATAGACTAATACTATTATGCCATGAATGGCTTTATATCTAACAGTCTTTCTTGAACTTTCAGCATGAGAAATGGAGGTGCTCATGGTCGCTATGGAATGGGAGACTGGTCATTCCTTAAATGCCGAGAGCACATGGCAAATGTAAGAAAATAATATTTAAGTAATTGTGTGAACTTAGTAATGTTATATTGTTTGTTTCATAGGTTTCTAAAGTTATGACAATTTGAATTTATATTTGAAAAAAAAATTGAGGTTTACTATAAAATATAAAATTAGGACCTAAATTTGAATCCTACATAACTGGGCTGTAAGGTGAATATCCGAACTTCATAATTTCTATTTAAATAATGCCTATAGTCAATGTAGGACTAAACACACTCCCCCTTTAAGCTGTTATTAAGTCAGCCCAGCCAAGGGTGATTGCAATTGAGGCAATCTTCAAACAATATCAATTATAGTTTGTATTGAAATCGGTGAAGCTGTACTTTAGGTAATAATGTTGGGGATCTTATAGTGCTTATGCATTATCGAGTGAAATTCATTTTCAAATTCTTCACTATCGTTTTACTTATTCAACTATTAAACTATGCATTGTCAAATTGAATGCAAACCAAAACAAATTGAAAATACAGACTGATAGCATAAATATATATATATAAAAAAAATAAAAAAATAAAACTTTATTTTATACCTTTTCTTTTCTGATGTCAAATAGATTAATACTACGTTTGATGTTTGCTTGATAGGAGAGGGACAAGCGCAAAGCATTCCAGGAAGTTTGCAATAATTTCAGGTGTCTTTCCTTTCCTTATCTTCTAGAGGACTCAAATCATGTCATCCGCTTCTTTGCTTAATCATTTTTTCATGCAGGCCTGTTATGCATTACTTTTTCTTGGAGAGATTTTTACAGCCAGCTGAGTGGTTTGAAAAGAGACTTGCGTATTCTCGAAGTGTTGCTGCTAGTTCTATGGTAATAGCATTCTACTTTCCCATGCGTGCTTATTTTTTTCAATATAAGGAATCCGGTGTGCCTGTTGAAGGTTTTATACTTTTATCCCCAATTTTGAAGGAATATATCTACGGTTCTGCGATAGTGCAAGCATGTTGAAATGAATACTACTGACTTCTGATCTAGCCGTTCATATGTTGCCCACTCATATGATCACGATCCACCATTATATATGATTTCAGTTTTATTTTAAAATAGCCTTTTAATATTTTTTTTTATTGTCTGGAAATCACCAAAATCTCATCTACATTAATGTATTACAATCCTTGGTACATTTATTAGTTGATTCATATTCAGGTTGGCTATATCGTTGGCCTTGGAGATCGACATTCGATGAATATTTTAATTGATCAGGCAACTGCAGAGGTTGTTCACATAGATCTTGGTGTTGCTTTTGAACAAGGCTTGATGCTTAAAACCCCAGAACGGGTGTGTACTTTATAGTCCTTCAATTATGCACTTATTCCATAGTTCATCTGGATTGTTGTTATCACCTGTAACTGCTGGCAGGTTCCCTTTAGGCTTACAAGAGACATAATTGATGGAATGGGTGTAACCGGAGTAGAGGGGGTTTTTCGAAGATGTTGTGAGGAAACACTGTCTGTCATGCGGACTAACAAAGAAGCACTGCTAACGATTGTTGAAGTAATCACACTGCTGTCAATTTTTTGTTGTGTGAATCGAACTTTCATTTCTATAATCTCTTCCTAAAAGATGAGTGTCCTCTGCAGGTTTTTATACACGATCCTCTTTATAAGTGGGCTTTATCTCCTCTGAAAGCTTTGCAGCGTCAAAAGGTACAGTGTCTGCAGGTTTTTAGACTCTCTCATGTTATTTTCTTTATTTAAATAAATGTTCAGCATCTCATGAGTGTTCGTTGATCGTGGATAAATTAGCACTTATCATAAATTGTCGAAATAAGTATATAACAGGAATGCGAACGTAAATTAGCACTTAGCATAATGAAGTGGATATTCTTTTGGGTTCTCAATAATGTTGCTGATTGTAAATATATTAAACTTGTGTTACTTGATTTACATAATAAGGACTACAAGGAAATAAGGATGATTACCTTTTTCCTTTTCTCCACAGGATTTGGATGATGATTTTGATACAAGTTTGGAGGAACCACAAAATGATTACCAAGGAAATAAGGATGCTACACGTGCCCTTCTACGAGTGAAGCAAAAGCTGGATGGGTATGAAGATGGTGAAATGCGTAGCATCCATGGGCAGGTATTTTTGTTAAGTTGGAAAGATAAAACATATCAAAATGACTGGTGTTATGCTTTAAGAGTTTAACCTGTTATGTACATTGAGCATTCATATGCGACCACTCATACCATACAGATACATCCATCTAACTGGAGAATATAGTTTTTCAATTTCCATCCCATGAAAAAAAAATAATTATGGTTGGTACCTTTACTTGCAGGTGCAACAACTCATTCAAGATGCCATTGACTCTGAACGATTATGTCAAATGTTTCCTGGTTGGGGAGCTTGGTTGTAATTGACACCCTTCTTTATATCCCTTGAGACCCAATGATCTACTTCGTTGGACTTGTCCTCAATTTGTATAGTGGGACCAGTTTCTGTCCCTAATGAAATTTTGATTGGTGAGTTGTAAAATGGTTGTGTTAAAAACAACTTTGCTAGAAAATATCTCTTATTCATAATAAGTGGTGGTGTTCTTAGTTTTTATTGCTGATGAAATTTGTTAATTTTGGGGTAGAAAATAAACAGATTAGTTCGCCTTGTTTCACAATACAATGTTTATTATACGATTGTGTAAGAACCCGTTAAAATATAACTTCAAACTACATTTTCATATTATGCAATTAAATTTTGCTATCACAAACCTGCCCTAAATTACCGTGATACACTATCAAATATTTAAATCTTTAACAAGGCATAAGATGTGTGTTAGTAGGATTTAAAATATTATTTTCTACGTAATGGTCATTTCTTAACAATTTTTAATTAAATGAAATAGAAAAAATTAGACAAAATGAGAAAATTCTAAGGGAATATATTTTTTACGCTCCCCCGGAATGTATTATTTTATATTACACAACATAGAATGCACAATTTCAGATGCATTCCATGTTTCATAATTCATATTTTTGTTAAATATTTTTGTATAAATTTAATTTTTATATTATTATAATATTTTTTTAAAAATTTATATTTTTATTAAATTTTTTATTTAAGGTTACAATTAGTTTAAAATTAGAACAAAAATTTTAAGAAGAGAATATTTCATTGATCTAAAATTTTAAGAGGTTTAAGTTACATGTGATTTTTAAAATTTTGATATGTTAAAAAGTGTAGAGTAAAACCATTATTTTATGTAATTATGTAATTTTTAACCTTTTAAACATTATAATATTTATAAAAATTAAATTGGTCTCAATTTAAAGGGGGATAAAATTGTTTTAATTAAAAAAAATTGTAAGTAAATAAAATGAAAATAATGAATATAGGAACCAAATTTAATATAAAACATTAATTCTGAGATGTGGTATGTTGTTGGGTTGACAACATTTTACAAAATTAAAAAAAATCAAAAAATAACACGTGGTTGTCAGTTAATTACTGTTGATCATTTATATGGTGTTAGTAAAAAAGAACTAAATTGAATAAAATTGACGAAAATTAGAACTTGGTTGAATAAAAAAATATTATGACTAAATTGACAAAATTGAACGAAATAGGAACCAAAATATGTAATTTAACAAAAACAAAATCATAGTTATAGATTATAAATTGTAAAAATCCAAGAAATACATTTCAAAAAATGTATAATATGTGACCTAAGAGATAAAGTAAAGTTTAGTTTCTACATTGGCCAATTCAAAACTTGAAGTAAAACTTGAAGTAATGAAGATTGTTTTAGCAAAATGGATTGTCAATTTTTAAGTAAAATAAAAAATATTCATATGTTGATTGATATGGATAAAAATTATGATATCATGAAATGTGAGTCAACTATAGATGAATTAGTTAAAAGAGATTATATCGAAAGATGTAAATAAAATGTCATTATTTGTGTTGAAAATGTGACTATAGCATTACATACTTGAATAGGTATACTTAAGCTTGGGTTTGTTATTATCATATCAAGGTTGGTGGTTTCAAATGAATAAAGAAAATTTTAAAATGTTAGTGGATTCTACATAGGCTTGGAGGTGGTCATGGATGCATGACAAGGTATGATGGATTGTTCAAGTTGTGATGAATTTCAAAGGTGTGTTCAACATTTTGAAGTTGTTTGCCTGTAATGGTTATTATTTATTGAATATGTTAATGATGTACGATTAATTTTCATAAGGAAAAGTTTGTTGATGTATGCACATGTAAGGTGGGGCATTTAGAAAGCATCTAAAGTGACATACATATAGAAATGTCCTATTGTAGGTATGTGTAAGAGTGTAGACACATCATCAAGTATGATAATCATCTCACCAATAGGCAAATGGAACCTATTGTCTCTTTATGACATCTCTAAAAGTGCGTTTAACCCATTATTTGTCGTCTCAAAACTAATGTTACACAACCATACAAGCCAAATTTCTACACTACAACCTTAATTCAATCATTTATGACCCTAATTTATTTAACTTTCGATTATGGGACATTAACTTTAACTACCCACGATCCTACAAAAATATAATAAATTAAAATCATTGAATTAAGATCATCAATTGATCAACATATATTAAGGATCATCGTTCTTACTTTTCTTTTTGGTTTGATCTAAAATCAATCCAAATTGATAGAAAATAGGGGACATTGTTCTAATATTCAATTTGGAAAAGAATACTAACGTCACACTCAAGAAAAAAAGATAGGGTGAGTGATAATTTATGGGATTGATCACCACAAGTTTTCCTGATAAGATCAAATTTGGATTCTTATAAGTCAATACTCCTGAAAAGTTCACACAAAGAGAAAACTCAATTTTCTATCAAAATTCATATATATCTTCATCATAAGTGTATTACTTTATAGGATGAATTAGGTAAGCCTCTCTTAATTAGGTAATCTTTAATACTCACTAATGTTGTCTTAAATTTCCAATATATAGATTATTATTTTCCATATTTAATTAAAAAGATAAAAATTCCAACAACAAAAAGCTCAAAATTATTTTGACCTCCCAAGATGATATCATTTCCTCCTTCTTCAAAAAACATTCATCCTTAAATGTTAAGAATATGCTTCCTCCAAGAGAAACAAAATGTGAAGATCAAAGATCGTCATTTTATCAGAGCCAAGGTCACGAGTTATATTCTCAATGGACAATTGTTAAGGCGGAGATTGTTGCGAGTTGCACAATTGTCCCGTGGCGAGAGCCAGGTGGGTTGAGTCACACTCCAAATGTGTGATTTCTGGGGAAAGAATTGTTGAGGAGGAGATTGTTGCATGTGACATCAAAAGTCTCGTGGCAAAGGCCAAATGAGCCGAGTCATTCGAATATGGCTCTTGGGCTGTTAAGCTCTTAAGTAAAAAGAGTTGCGACTTGACTAATGGCTATAACTTTTGGCCTAGTGGTAAGCACTTGATCCTAACATTTTATTTCTTTTGCTTCCATCTCCTTCTCTTTAATTTATTTTGCTCTCATCTTCTTTTCTTTCATTTATTTTCTCTTAACTCTTATTGATTTCTTTTTTTCTTTACTAATTTTAATTTTCTCCATCTCTTTCATCACAATTACCAAGTCTTTTCCAATACTCATCAAGCATTCTCTCTTTATCTATATACCTTCTCTCTATCCTCATGATATGAGCTTGACACGTGGGTATTTTTTTTAAAATAAAAAAAATGAATTTTTTACAAAAATTTAAAAAAATTAAAAAAAAAGTCAAAAAATCAAAAAATAACACGAGGCAGTTATTGTCCACAATCCATTAACTATTTTACCAATGTTATCGAAAATAACCAAATTAAATAAAATTGACGAATATTATGACCAAATTGAAAAGAAAATAAAAAGTATGACCAAATTGAAAAAACTGAACGAATACTAGGAACAAATCACTATTTAATCAAAATAAAAATTTGAAAGTATAAAAGAAAACTCATTGAATATCAAGATTCATATCTCTGATTCCAACTGATGAGAAAATAGGGAGACTGTTTGAAGAAGGATATTGATGTCACACTCAAGAAAAATAAGAAGGTCACTAATAATTCATGGGGTTGATCGTCACAAATGACCCTTATAAAATCAAATTTGGATTCTTATAACTCAAAACTCCAAAAAAATTCTAACAAAGACAAAAATCAAATTTTTGACAATATTATATATATATATATATATATATATATATATATATATGTGTGTGTGTGTGTGTGTGTGCGCGCGCGCGCGCATTCTTATTAAAGAAGACCTTATCACATTATATTCCTCATATATCCCTCGTATTATAAGATAAATTAAAGAAGACCTCCTTATTTCCACATCAATTCTCAATAAGTAATCTTTAAACTTCTTAATGATGCCTTTAATTCCCATTATATGGATTAGAATTGTGAAAATGGGTTGGAATCTGTGAGCCAACCCGACCCTCCATGGGTTCGGACCGAGTTGGGTTGAAAAGTTTTTACAAATTTCAGTACGGGTTAATTTTTGACTCGGCCCACCAAAAACTCGGCTCACCCGGGTTGAACCCTGTGGTGAGTCGGGTTGGCTCACCAACCCACAAATAAAGGGTTACATAAGTGTTTTTATTAATTATGTTAGACTTTGCATTTGGGTCATGTTAGGTTTTTTTTTTTTTAGCCAATACATTGGTAATTTGTATTTTTGTAATATTAGTTTGTATTTGCAGTTTAACATCATTTTAGATTGTATTTGGATTATATTGAACTTTATTTAAATTTTAATCAGAATTATAATTCAATTTTTTTTATTGAAGAAAAAAAATGCATTTTTTTTAAATAAGTGGGCTAGCGAGCTAACCCGTTTAACCCACTAATTCGTGTTGGGCCAGGCTGGGTTCTAATTTTTTTGGCTCGCTAAGTGAGCTAGGTTGGATTGGCTCACTAAGAGACCAACCCATGGTGGGTCAGGCCGGGCCAGGTGTTCCATTTTGACAGCTCTAATATCGATCATAATTTTTCATATTTAATTAAAATGATAAAAATTACAAAGAAAACTAAAAACTGCATTGGCCCCTAAGATCATATCACAAGTAGGTATTGCTTACCCCATAGGTATTTCCTGAACTCGTTCTCGTTTTGACGGGGAATCCTCGCATTGACTCTGTATGGGTGTGGAGAATCCTCAACATTTTCAATTGGGTATGAAGAATGGGATGTACATATTTGCTTCATCCTCATCCACATACCCACCATAATACTCGTCCCTGTTTAATATTCTCTCAAATTATTTTTAGGACACATTCAATATTTTTTTAATATTTTGATATTGTTGTTTATTTTTATCATGTGGAATAACATTTTGATATTTTTTATATAATTATTTTTTATTTTTTAACTCATTACTATACTATAATTTTGTCACTGTAATTGTATAAATAAATTTTATTTACCATAATATAAAAATTTAATATAGTTGCCATTAATTTATTTTATCACCATCCAACATATATTGAAATTTAAGAAATGCAAGATCTATGTTAAAATTCTATAATTATTAGTTCAATCTGCGTGATTTTGATCAAGTGGTGTATTATAACTTTTATTAGAGTAGAAATAAGATATTCATTAGAATTTAAAAAAATTGAAGTAAACGGACATTTAAAAACTCTTTTTAATTTGAATATATGTTTTTCTTTTATATATTTTCTTAAAAATATTTTTAAATTTTATCAAGTAGGTTTCGTTCATGTTTGCAAATTTAATAAATGTTTTGATTCTCATAAAATTTTATTTAGTATTCTAATTTTAAATATATACAACTCTAATTTCTTTCTAAATATTTCATATTAAAGAAACAACTCTCCTCTTAATATTGAATATTTGATAATATTATGTTTCCTTTATCGTAGTTTTCTATTATTTTATAAAAATTAATTAATAAATATTGAAACAGTAAGAAATCGAGTACGAGTATGGGTACGAGTGTATACTCGTTACCTAATAGGGATGAGGATGGAACAAAAGTTTGATACTCGTTGAGTTTGGCTATGGGAATGGGGATGAATTTTTTGTATGTGGATGGGTATGGGATAGTGAAACCCGTCCCCATCCCATTGTCATCCCTAATGACAAATGGTCTTGTACAATAAACTTTTTCTTTTGAGTTATTTTGTTCTTGATTAAGGTTTGTAATTGGGGTTTTAATTATAAGATTTCACAAGATGTTGTAAGATATCTTGTAGGAATCAAGATATTGTCATGTGTCATTGTTAGGGAAAAAGTCAATACCTTATGATTTTGTCAAGTACCGAAAATAGCTAAGTGTAAAAACATCATCATGCTTCATTTAAAAAAAGATGTTTGGAATGAACAACAAGTCCAGTAATATATAAGTGTTTCATCAGACAGATGATACATATATATATATATGATAAAGCGTGAATGCTCTCAAATGATGAAACACATATGAGTAAGCTAACATCATACTACACAAATAACATATAAATGTTTATGCTATATTGGAGTTAATGTCTACCACTTTCATCTGTCAAAGAGATTCGTTGGCCAAAGGATAAGAGACATTAAAATATCTCTCGAGAAAATAGCTAAATTTGTTTTTTTTCACTAAATTTCTAAACAACACATTGTCAACTCTTGAAGAATTGTCAACTTCATATGCCAATGCACTTTAAGATGAATCAAGTAAATGCATGCTACTAAAACGGTAGATAAATACATATAACTTTTGGAAAGTTGAGAAAATGAAGAAATAGCATTATTTTTTGCATGGAGTAATGCCTTAATCATTATCATGCTTGTGAGTCTAAAGAAGACGCTAAAAATGAACTAAAGTTGCTCAAATGCCAAAAACTACACAACTTTTTTTTTTACATTTTATATAATGATCATATATCAAAACGAACATTATTAGTATCCATCAACAAGTTAGAAGGAATAATACTTAAATCCTATATACACCAACAAATGGTGATCCTCACCTAATAAGTTAAAGTGTGATCAAAGATAAGAAAAAAACAATAATTCTCTACATATTAGCCACAAGTGGTTGTTTGATAAATAATATTCGATTATTAATCGAGAGTAATTGTTGTTAAAAGAACACTCATTTAAACCAAAAGCGTGTTGTGGAACAATAATTGCTTGAGCCAAAAATAGCTTTGTAAAAGAGTACTTGAATAGGGTCAACTACGAGCTGAAAGATAACTTGTCCTAAGCCAAGAAAGACTTGCGAAAAAACAAATGTTTGGTTAAGCCAAGAGTAGCTTGTGAAAGAATATTTGGTTGAGCCAAAAGTGGCTTGGAAAAGAATACTTCATTGAGCTAGGAGTGGCTTGGTAAAAAAGTGCCAACCAAGAGTGGCTACGAGTCCAAATAATACTCAAGGAGTTAGTCAAGAGTGGCTATGATCTCAAAGAATACTTGTATTGTACTTCATTATGTTAGCCTTCTTAGTGAAACTTAATCGACTATTTGAAAATGGACGTACTTTGTGTGATAAGACGAACCAATATAAAGATATAATGTGTATTATTACAAGGCCTCTAGTATTCATGAAAGAAGATTATCCTTACTAGATGAACAAATGAAAGTGTACATCTAATTCACCCTATATAGGTTATGGGGCATCATAACCAAATGAAACATAGAGATAATGACCCTTGAGGAGGATTAGACTCAGTGAGAAATAGATATTTAACAAAAATTGCATGCTTAGATAAACCAAAGAGACATGGAACTCCTCAAAATGCAAATATAACGAAATAATAAAGGATAAATCTGACTCAAGCTCCAACTCTGAATCAAACATAGAGAAGAGTAACTCTTGCCAAATGGTTAGCATAGACACATATGTAAATTTGAAGTCCATCTTTGAGTCTTCCTTCATTGTTAATCCCTTATCATCCGATGATGATGAAGATGAGAGTGATCACTCTCATAAGAAATCTCATATAAAGTGCTAGAGCACATCTAAGGATGTTCTAAATCTTAAAAAAAATTTAACTATATACTTCTTGAAAATGAAAAACTTTTCCAACACAAAACTACATTTGATAATGAGACGTACATTTTGCATCAAATAAACTAAGTTTGAGTTTCTTAAAGAAAAAAAACAAGCGGGGTAATCATTTTTCTAAAAGTTTGACTGAGAGCACTAAAACTTCAAATCCTCTATCTTCCAAGATCAAACATTTTTCATGTATATCCAATTTAAGGACCACACTTAAGAGACAATATAAGCCCTTAAAAATTATAAAAAAAAAACTCAAGAAAATGGGTTACCAAAAGAGGAAACCTCTAAGAGACAATATATAATTATTAGTGTCTGTACACAAGTAAATTTATGAAACTCTAAAGTTACGCCAATTATATCTCATTAGATGCAAAAATCATTAATTTATTACTTGTCATATAAAACTATTGTCTAAATATCACTTATCAGACCATAATTGCAAAAAGTGCTTTAAAGCACAATTCAACCTTCTCTTTTTATGTTTTTTTTTCCTATTTTCATAATAATACTTCTTGTTTTTCTTGTAAGGTACCAGTAAAAACTTAAAATTAGTGGATTGGTTTAATCGAAGTGATTAAGCAACTGACAATACTCTTTATTAGGGTGACTCGGTATAACTTTTGGTGTCATTTTCTCTCTAACGTCTCTTACAACAATTAAATTCATATTACATGGTTAGGAAAGATTAAATAAAACTAAAAGTAATATTTTCTTAATCTAAAACTGATTTTTCTAAAGCATCCATTGATTTAAAGACAATTCTTCAATCATTTGGAAAATGGTTTTAAATTATTTGGAAGTTCAACTCAATCAACTTCTTGAGCTTTAACATTACTTTAAGGCTTAATTACTCGCATCATACTATTTTGGTTCGAAAATTTTAAAATGGTACCCACTTTGAACTTTGTCTCAATTTAGTATTCAAATTCGTAATGTGCATCAATGTAGTACCCTCCGTTAAGTCTTTGCAAACGCCATTAACTACCTTGTCACGTGTCAGCCTCTGGTTTTTTTTAATTTTTTAATTTTTCTTAAATTTTTTTAATTTTTTTTTAATTTTTAATTTTTTTTTTTAAAATTGTCACGTGTCAAATCCTTGATGTGACACATAGCATCGTCAGTGACACGTGGCAATGTATCGCCACGTGACAAGGTACCTGCCAAGTGTCATTGTCTTCATTTCAACTTAGTCCTCGTATATGTCTATTTGTTTCAATTTAGTACCCATACATGTTTATTTGTTTCAATTTAGTATCCGCTCTATTTGTTTCAATTTTGTCTGAATATTTTTTTACAAAATAGAGAAATATTATGTCTCCCTTAAGACCAAATTTATTATTTATATAAATGTTATATTTATATTTATTATTAAAAGTGACTTATAAAATTAAGTATTGAAATTTATATTAAAGTTAATAGTAAAAGTCATGAATAACAAATTTACCAAAACTGTGTTATTCATGAGTATAACAAATATCATTGTAACAAAACATAAATATGTTATTCATGACTTTTACCATTAACTTTAATATAAATTTCAATACTTAATTTTATAACTAATTTTTAGTAACAAATATCAATATAACATTTATATAAATAATAAATTTTGTCTTAAAAGAGATACAATATTCCTCTTTTTAAAAAAAATATATTTGAACAAAATTCAAACAAATAGAACAAGTACTAAATTGAAACAAATAAACATATATGGGTACTAAATTGAAACAAATAGACACATGTGAGGACTAAATTGAAATCAAGACAATGACGATTAGCAAGTACCTTGCCATGTGGCGGTACCTTGCCACGTGTCACTGACAATGCCACATGTCACATCAAGGATTTGACACGTGGCAATTTAAAAAAAAGTTATAAAAATTTTAAAAAAAAATTAAAAATTTAAAAAAAACCAGAGGTTGACACGTGGCAAGGTAGTTAACGGCGTTTGCGAAGACTTAAGGGAGGGTACTACATTAATGCAATAATCAAAATTGAGTACTAAATTGAGACAAAGTTTAAAGTAGGTACCATTTTGAAATTTTCGAACCAAAATGAGTATGATCCGAGTAATTAAGTCTTATTTTAACAACTAAAACAATAGTGTTATTTTAAAGATACAACTCTTTAAAAGATTATTTTGAAGTAGAAATCTATAAAAGATGATGATGTGAAAACACTCCTTATTAAAATAACTTTATAGAAATAAAGGTTTTTCAAATATAGCTAACATTCTCTTTTTGTCTTATCAAATGATCTTTCGATCTAGCATTTATAGAGAAAGAAAACAGTTGATATAACAACGTTTTTCCAAAGTTAATTAAGTATTTAAAAAATTATTTGAGAATCAATCCGTAAAATACTAATGTGTAAATCTTATCTTCATATTAAAATATAATAATCGGTTATTTGTTAAAATCAACATAAATTTTTCATATTACAACTGTCTAAATAAATATTCATTCATTTGAACATTTTTAAGATTTTAAATCTATACATAATCATCCCTCATAATTATTATTTGTTTTAGAGTTAGAATAAATTTATGAATTAATTTGAGTGAAAACAGTTCTATTAGAGCTGTCAAAACGGGTAACCCGACTCGACTCGACTCAATCCACCACGGGTTGATAATTTAGTGAGTCAACTCAACCCGATTCACTTTTTAGCCAGTCAAAAAAATTTGAACCCGGCCCGGCCCACCACGGGTTGGCGAGTTAAACGGGTTGGCTCACGGGTTCACTTGATTAAAAAAAATACAATTTTTTTATTTTTTTTCATTCAAAACTAAATTGTAATTCTAATTAAAATCTAAATAAACTTTAATACAATACAAATACAAACCAAAATAATAAAAAAAATACAAATTATTTATGTGTTGGATAAAAAAACCTAACATGACTCAAATGTAAAACCCAACTTAATAAAATAAAAAATAAAAAAATACTTGTGTGACCCTTTTATCTGCCCAGCTCACCACGGTTCAACCTGGGTGAGCCGGGTTCTAAATGAGTCGGGTCAAAAATCAACTCGTATTGAATTTGTAAAAAAATTTCAACCTAACTCGGTCCGAACCTGTGGTGAGTTGGGTTGACTCGCAGGTTTCAACCCATTTTGACAGCTCTAAGTTCTGTAACAAACATCTTATGTCTCATTAATCTAACCTCAATCGATAATGGTAAACTTCGTGTGAAAATAGTTAGTTTCAAATTAGTTCTTCAAAAGTTGATCAAAGAAATGAAATGTATTATAAATAAGAAAAACTAAAATAATTAATATTATAAAAAAATTAATTTTAACATAACCTTTTAAATAAGACCAAACCCACGTTTGACGTCAATTACCATATTCATAAAATCGGATCCTTATCATAGAAAACTTCTCTTCATGACAAGTGGTTTTGTTTGCTCCCAAACTATACACAGAAAAAAAAATCGCATACTTAGACTCTTTCTTTCATTAAAGCCATAAATTTTCACACACACATATTCAAAATATGTATAATTTCAATATAACAATTCAAAATTTAAAAATATATTATTGACTTTACATTTCATAAACATATTTTAAATGATATAATTTAGAATTTAAATCGCAAACTTTTTCTTAATTATACAATTTAACATATGCTTTTAGATTTAAAAATCTATTTCAGATTAAGGAATTTAAAAATACATTTTGACTGACATAAATTAGAAATATATTATAGGTAATTTAAAAATACGTGTTAACTGACATATTTGGAAACATATTAATTATTCCAAATTTAGAAATATATTTTGAATTACTTAATACCATTCAAAATGTATTTCAGAATTACATAATTTAAAATATATATTTTATCTTCAAATGGTGTGATCTGAACATTTTATCCATTGACAATTTTCTACCCTGTCGAACTCCAATGGAAGAAAGAGCCTCATCCTTATTGCGTGTAATCAAAGAAAGCTTAAGGTGAATGGACTGATTTTTAGTTTTCTGTCTAAAGAAACATCTATAAAGTGGAATTTTTTACAGTAATAGTTCTCAAATTTGAGATAAACTTGAGATTAAATTTTGAATCTTCATAATCTGAAAATGTTTATTTTAATTTTTGCATCTGACATTAAACAATTATAAACATTCACACGATAACGTTGTTTGTTCGATAACCTGCATTTATTTATCTGGTGTGTGTTCCATTGCATTATTAAAAAAAAAAAAAACTAGTGAAAGTATGTATAAATACAATGTCTGAAATGAATAGTGGGTTAAAAACTACAGCACCACTTGTAGCAACTATAATTGAAACAACCTCAGTAACACACAAAACCCGATGCACACGTGGATAGAACATAAATGTTATTCCAGTTTCTAAATCTGGAGGTTTCTCTCCAAAACAAGCAGCGCCAGCCTTAACCAACACTCTCACTTTTCCTCTCTCTTTGCACCGCCCATCGCAAACCTAAACTAAACCAAAAAAACACAATAAAACCACCAACCTATAAATACTATACTATGTCTCTGGCTCTTCACACTTTTCCTCATCACTCCCTCAAACTCAGTCTTACTTCTTTTCTACCTTCGTCTATGGAGCAAATTACACTCTCTCAACATGATGATCAAGATTCGGTTTTTTCAGATAGCGAGAGCAGTGTTTCCGGCACGGTAATGGGGTCATCAGAAGACGCTTCTTTCGTCAGACTTCTTCAAGGAGATGTGCTTCATGACCTTATCAAGACACGCTTTATTCGTGGGCTGGGTCTGCTTGGGCCCAAAACGGAGGTTCTTTCCGTTCACCGAAACACGTGTTCTGGCGTCGTTTTGCAGGCACGCCTCCAGTCGTTTCAGCTTCACGCTAGGGCGGTGGCAGAACTGCGTGAAGGGAATGCCAACGTCAAGTACGCTTGGTACGGAACTCGCGGTGAAGATGACGTAAACAACATAGTTTCTCACGGGTTTGCCCACGTCCATGGTCCTCAGCTACTTCTCTCCCCCGATGACGTTCCTCTCCAAATGTTTGTCTTTTAATTCCTTCACGTTCAAATTTTTGAGATATAAAAATATTTGGTAATAGAATTCAGAGTAAATTTGTTTTAGGTTGAGAAATTTATGGTGGTTAATAGATTTTATCGTGTATTACTAATTTTAGATCATCTTAAACTTTGATCTCTCATCATAGTTAGTTTTTAAAATTTGATCTGATTGAAAATATTTTTGTCATACCAACTCACAACAATGTATTATTATGTTGATTCTGAATCTCGAATGAAACTTTGCTTTTTGCAGTGTTAGAGAGTGTGTAGTTGGCAAAGACGGTGTGAGGCACGCACTTCTGTGTCGCGTTATTCTAGGGAGATCGGAGCTTGTTGATGATGACACAGAACAATGTTATCCAAGTTCCGAGAAGTATGATTCCGGGGTGGATAGTTTTTCAGCTCCTAGCAAGTACATAATTTGGAGTAATCGCATGAACACTCATGTCTTGCCTGCATATGTTGTAAGCTTCAGGGTTCCTTCTTTCAAAGGTGTGTTTCCATTTTGAATCAAAAACATTGATGTTTGTGTGTTTTTATTTTTGGTAATTTTTAAGATGATGGTGTGGTTTGGTTTGCAGGGGTTGAGAAGAGTGAAGAAGAACTTTCGAGACCTACTTCGCCTTGGATGCCATTCCCAACTCTGATTTCTGCACTTTCAAAGGTTTTGGCTTCTCGTGATATTGCTCTAATCTCCAAGTTCTACAGAGATAAAAGAGTAAGTGCTTTTCTTGCTTGAATCTGTGTTTGAGTGTGTTTCGTGTTTGTTTTTCTCATTTTTTTTCATGTTGCAGGAGAAGAAGATTTCACGACATGAGCTTATACAAAGAGTGAGACAAATAGCAGGGGACAAGTTGCTGTTTGCAGTCATCAAATCTTTCAGAGAAAAGGTAGGATTGTTCCTTCTTAATGGTTTTTACCTCTATCAGTATAGATTTTGAGATCATAACAACCTTAACACAGTCAGATTTTTCTCACCTAGATGGTTCTGAATTAATGGGGTAATTCTTTTAAATTTCTCCTAATATCAGAAAACAGTGGTAATACATAAAGTTTGATCAGAGATCTAAAACGATGAATAGTCTACAGCTAATAATTGTTCTTTCTCTTTCTGGATTAATTATTCTGGAAATTCCGAAAATGGAATTAGTTTCTGTGGGCAACAGGGATGTCATTAGTATTAATTTAAGTGGTTGGAACATTATTGTCAAAGAAACAGTAGGTACCAAAATAGTATTACTTTACCTGTACCTCCAACCCTATGGGAAAAGTAGCAACTGAATTTAAGAATTAAAAAATTTTAGTGTCATAGTCAATTTAAGAATTTAGCAACCATCTTCTATTGTTTAGATCTAGTACGCTTGATTATGATATTTGTTATCTTCCTTTGGCTTTGTATTCTATGATTACTATAATCTAACTGGGTAAATTTGTTCTTTCTTTCAGAAGAAACAAAGGTTTCTACAAACAAGGTGAAAGAATGGGTTAGCAACGACACATGAGTTCTAATGCTGGGGTTGACACAATACTAAACTTCATAACCAAACACAAAACTGTTTTTTCTCTTTGTTTTGTAATTTGTAGTTTTCTATTCTGAGGTTGATGTATGTAGCACAGATAGGCATAGGAGAAGGAATGGTTTTTTCTTTAGTTGCCACTTCCATTCAAAATGATGTCATCCATTAATACAAATAGGTTATGATGGACTCATTGATCTTCGCCAATGCCAATGCACTGTCCTGTACATACTAATTTTCTTTCTTTTTCCTCTTTTAATATATTATTTCTTCATTACCAGTTATATAATTTTGCAAATTTTTAGGATATTATTATAATTTATTATAAGGTATGTTAACCCTAAAAAAAGTTTTGGAAATATAAATATGAATTTAAGTTATATTGTTTTAAAATAATAATTTTATAAAATTATATAAATTTATTGTGTAAAAGTTTTGGATAACTGTTTAATTATAAATTTGTCTCTGATTGTGAATCTCTTTGAAAAATATTATTTTATATCAAAACATTCATTTAATAATTATTTATTAAAAACAATTTTTTATACTTGTAAAATAAAAATAACAAATGTGAATGACCTGTATTATTTTGGGTTGTGATAATTATAGCTTTTTGATTAAATGGTACATGACAAGTCCCACTTCTCACTTCAGGTTATAGGATTCAACTTTCAAACCCTATTCATATTGCTACTGTAAATTGTAAGTTCCCTTATCCTTTTTTTTTTTTTTCAAAAAAAAAAGAAAGAAAGTTGTTTTCATAAAATTACATTAAAATTTCTCACTCTTTTCTTGTGATATCTGTGTGCTCAATCTTCTTCCAGAAAAAGTTTTTTTTTTTCCTTTTATTTTGACTAAAAATTAATTTTGTCACGTCAACGTCCCGGATTCCATGATTTTTACAGACCATGGTTTCCTTGTTATGATCTTGTTACTCTTGTCTAGTGTTCAGACAAGGTGGTTTTCTTCCCTCTGTTTTAGCCCCAAAGAAAAAAAAAGGTAAAATAGAAAAAAATAATAAAATTATAACTATATAATTAATGATTATTAGATAATCATCAATTAATTAAATCTATATAATTAATTCCTATTAAGCAATCACTTACATATGTTTTGGATTGGTTCCATTTCTATCCGTTAATGGTTTTGTTTGGATAGGATTTAGAGATGAAACGTTAAAAATCGTGACGAAATCTGTGTGTCTCAAATCCATGCCTGTTTCTATATGAATCATTCAATGACCAACCAAACATTCATTTCATATTAAAGATTTTCAATTTTAAGTTGATAACATGGTTGATTATGCGAAGGATTTTTTTTTTTTTTCTATTCTATATAACAAGATAGTTTTCTTTTATATCTTTTATAGTAATCAAAATTCTTTATATTTTATTAATAAAAAATCATGTCTTTCATGTGTATGATGTTCTATAGTAAAAGAAGTTAATGGCGTGGCTAATAAGTTATACTTTTTTAAACAACAAAGCATTTCAGTCCACAGAATGTATTTAAGTTACATAAATTACATTGATACATTGATTATCTCTTCAATATTTTTGAAATTACATAAACACTTGCGATGTTTTTTTATATTTTTAGTTATTATATAGGGTAGACTAGGGATGCCAACGGGGCAGGTAAGATACGGGTAGTAATTCCACCGTATCCTACCCGCTTGGATATATATTTGTCCCGTATCCGTGTCCATATTCGTCGGGTATCCGTTATGCGGGTACCCGTCTATTTTTTTCATATTTGCGGGTATCCACGGATACCCGCAAGTATTTACAATATTATTTAAAAAATAAATTTTTAATCATAAATTAAAATAAAATAAAATAAAATACATCACTGTCATAAATTTTAAATAAAGTTCAAACAAACTCAAGTTCATACAAATTTAAATAATCATAAAAATATAAATATAAAATAACGTTCAACACAATGAAAATTTCTTTAATTAATGTTTTAATCAACAAGTTCACTCTCTCTGATTGATTCCTGAGAAAAAATTAGGTAAGAATATTTTTTACTAATATATATATATATATATATATATATATATATATATATATATATATATATAAGGGTAGTTTTGTGAATTAAAGTTTAGAGGGTACGGGTATCCACGGGTACGGATACTATGATACTCTTATCTGCGGGTAGCGGGTATCCATTTTTAATATTTGTTTTCTATCTATTGCGGATTTTATTTGCAGATACCCGCCGATACAAATATTTTTTATATCCCTAGGATAGACCTCGTAAGGTTTTTAAAACCACGGATTAAGAGAAGTAAGTGAGGAAAACAAAATGGAAAATGTTATTGCTATAATTTCATTAAACCCTTAATATATCTTTCTTTATAGTTATGTAATTACAGTAACTTAATTTGTTTGGTTCTTTTACAGAAAATTAAATTTTGAGGCAAGATAGAATGTTTGGTTAAATTTTAAAAAATAATTATTTTCTTGTAAAATGGGCAGTTAAAAATTAATTGTTAGAGAGGAAACAGAATTTGTTTTTAAGAAAAGGTAGAAGAAACCTTTTATTTTTAAAATAAGCATATTAGTTAAATGCATGAAAGCATATACTTATAATATTTTTAAAAAAAGTATAAACAAACTCAGTTATAGTAGTGGTTTGATTATTTAAAGGAAACTGTTTGGGTAACCTTCTTAAGTTAGAGTTCTGAAATAAAGTCAAATGACTTCCCCATAAGTAGCTAAATATAATATCATGTTTTGGAAGAAAGAATAAAAATGACAATAATTTGGGTTTTTTATAGCAACTAAAATTGGGTATTAATTTCTGCACCCCATCAATTTCTAATACACCCCATCATTAAAAGGAAGTTCCCATAATAACCTTATGGTTTATTTACTTTAATCCTAATTTTTTCACAGACCATTTTGTTCCTGTTGCGTGTGTTATGCTTTTGGCTGGCTTCAATGCATTGTTCTTATGCATTAAACATGGAGATGATGTACGTTGTCCTCTCCCCTCTTCTTCATTTGGGAATGCATTTGGAGTAGTGCAAAGGAAGCTAATCTGAAATGGTATACCATAACTGAAAATTCAGAGTATATCAGAAACAACATTTTGGAAGGTCTTGGAATCAAATTTCCGGTACTAACAAAATCCATTTCGGAATTAACTTTCCTGAGTACAATGAACTCTTTTGTGCAGCCTCTTGACCTTAACTCGGTAGGTCCTTCTTGTCCACGTTCTTGATGGATTTCACGACCACAGTTTGACGCATGTCTCTAATAGCAACCATGGGCCTAGTGGGGATCATCTCCACAAAACCAACATCTCGTGTTCTTCGATAATTCTACTATTTTGTATAATTTTTCATTCACTTTTATGTTTTACTTATTTTAATTACATATTCTAAATAATCATATATGTTAGAGCATCTTCTGATCCAAAGATAGTTTGAGAAACAAGATTAAAATAAAAAAGTTAATAAATTTCACATGCTAAATATAAATGTAGAACATTTTTAGTCATTCATAGTATCATAACTTTGATTATTAATGTGAACTTATAATAAAAATAAGATATTAGGACTTGTTACAAAAAGTATAAATGCTAGAGAAAGAATTATAAGTATATTGTTTGGTGTTTTTGTTCTAAATTGAATCATGAAACTCAATCTAAATAATGTCTTTATCATACTGTTGCACACCATATGTTTGATAAAAATGTAAAAAGAAATTTATTTTTGTGAAATTTGTTGTCTAATTTAGTTATAAATTATAAGATTTGTCAAGTTTTTGCGCAACTATCTTTGGAAACGATATTTGGACTTTTCACTTTATAACTTGTTTGATTTGATACACTTGTCAATCCCATAACATGAATGGATATTTGTTTTTAAAATACCATAATAGGCTTTGATCGCTTCTTAGTAACGAAACATATAGTCAAATAGGCTTCAATTGTTTCTAAAAATCGAAGTTTATTCCTTTTGTTATAATTTTTTACTGGTATAGGTTTCAGTTTTAGAGACAATTGAAGCCTAATGTCGAAATTTATACTTTGGTTTAGAACAAAAGCCAAAAGTCCCTCCTTGTTTACCTCACATTGATAAGCTTCGATTCGATTACCAAAGTATAATGTCAAAAATAATTAGTGTCAAAGTCCTTCGTTGTACTAGTGTTGTGAAAAGACTTAGTTGTATACAATGACTTCTCTTAATGCCTTATCATTAAGACACAAAATTATGGCACTTCTAACTTGATCACATTAGTCTTCTACTTCCGAAATATAATTGTTAGCATGTTTACCTCATCATTCAAAGCCTCAACACAACTTTGTTTATATCAAGATGACTTTCATCTTGATCCTCAGCCAAAGTTGTTATACTCAAAAAACTTTTTGATGTCATCCTTGATGGTCATATTTCTTCAACCTTTTTAATTTCTTTTCTTATTCTTATTTATACCCATCGTTAAGTTCTTAACAACAATAATACTAAAAAACAACACAAAGAACTAGATTGAAATAAAACAAACTTAGAATATTATATATATATATATATATATATATATATATATATATATATATATATAAAGAATTTTACATTAATGTCAACGTCTTAACCTAGGAGAGTCTATATATATACAACTTAAGCCTCCGAAATAAAAAAGAAAAAAAAATTAAAGACAAAGACATCAACAAATGTTAGCATAGACTCTTTATTGTGCCACCGCTAGACTGTCTGTGCTAGACAATCTACTAACCCTTTGATCAGACCCTTCCACAAAACAGTCTAATAGAATCTGATTGAGCTCTTCAATATATCATCCTTTGTTCATGATTTAGAACTAATAATCGGAGCTTCGATTATGATCTCTTGAACGTAAAAATCTCAAATATTTGATTCCTGCAATTCGATCCAAGTTCGATCTATATTAATAACTTCTGTAGGAAAAACAATTGAAATGTGGTCAATCTCAAAATGATGAAGAGGGATGAAATTACACGAAAATACTAAAAAATGATAGGAAACTAGTAAAACACATCACGCTATTTGTTGTTTGGCATTAATTCTCGCGGTGCCCTTTACTTACTCACAAAGTTTAATCTATGCCATGCCATCATATGATAAACTAAAGTAACAAAAATGCAATGAATGATCAAGAATGAGTAAGAGTTTTTATTATTCTTTACATCAAGGATCTATTTTACGCAAGTTGTTACGAAATCTTTTGATTGATTGATTCAGCGTGAGCAATAAACAAGCATATATTTTGCCCCGTGCTTTTCTCATCCACATTAATTAATCCCTTCAATCATAATTCATTCGGTACCATCCTTCTCCATCGGTTTAAAATCAATCATTTTCTTCTATTTGAAATTCAATAATACCAAGGTTTTTCCTTTCTACACCTCCACATTTTGTTCCTACAGTCCCTATTTTGATCATTCAGCATTTAAAACCTTTATTAATGATCTGATTTGATACCAGTTAAATTCAACCAACAATAAGCTTCACTAAAATATATTTTATTTCATAATTTTGATATCAAATTAAGAAGTGTACGATAATTCAACTCAACTTAAAAAAATAAAATTTCCATTTATTTATATACTATAAATTAATCTTATCTCAAATTATATAAAACTTATAACAACTTACACATAAATAATAATATAAAATAATTACACTTTTCTAAATCATAAGACACAAACTCTACTTAAAAGATTATGTTGGTTTTAGAGTTATAACCATCCGAACTTGGATGCAATCATTATATGGACTAGATCAATTTAAGACCATAACTTTATAGTTGTTCGTTGATAAATTAAAATATACATGTTTGATATGTTTAATATCTGGTTTAGAAAATCACAGATATTTACATGATTATGACAAAAGAGAGATGTGGAATATATACATTAAGAAATAGTGAGTAGAGAGACTCTTGAATGCTCTGGATAAAATGTGATTTTTGTATCTAAAATCATAGTTATACATAGTGTTGGAATGCTTAGAAGGTTGATATCACCCTGATAGTACAAATGACATCACACAGAAAATGATGGAAATTGTCACCCAATGAAGTCGTGCCACGTCATCAAGTGACAAAGTAGCCATGTGGGTGTTGAACATCACACAGCACTGGTTTGTGGCATCCACTGCGACCTCTCATAATAACCCAAGTTGGAATGATGTTTTGGTAATGTTTTTGATTCTGGGCTAAGTAGCCACTTTCGTTGTTTTGTCTTTCACACGTTATATAGCTAGACGCTTAACTTAAACAAGAGAATTATGATGCTTTTGAATCATTCCAATCAAACTACATGTGAACAAAGCGTCTGTATTAGTCAACTTCGCCCTCCATCATCACATGTAATAATCAAAATATATTATTACTTCTAAATCTTTTCCAGAAACGTAGTCCATTGTTGTGTTATTTATTTATTTATTTATTTATTTTTCTGTTTGGAAATCTCACTGCGGTCTCTATTAGTTGACCTTGTGTTTCGCTTGAGGAACAAGCTACCAAGATAATGGCATATAATTAAAAGACTTACTTCAAGGCTCTTTTGAAAGAGAGATTTTAGCATTCTTCCGTGGAAGATCTAATAAAAACATGTCATCTATAATTATTTTAAATAATATGGCATTATTTTCTGTTAAACATGTATATGTAATTTAAAAGTTAAGAATTTTTATTTTTTTTTGTAAATTAAGCTTAAACTAACCCACTTTTGAAAAAACAAAAAAGTGGCATTCCCAAACCCTATGTAACTTTTGATTTCATCGGTGTGTTGGGAGTTTGAAGGGTTTGACTTGTTTCGATTTATCGTGTTCTTCTATCTTTGATGAATTGCTATGTTGTGCATTGGATGGTCGGCAAGAAGTGGATGACCGAAGTTAAATTGAATGAGCGTGAGTTGCAAATGTTTAAATATGAGTTGAATATCAACTAAAGCAATGTCACAAATTGAAATAATTACACGTAACATGTTTTGATTGGATCTACGTATAAAAACACCGAAATCTCTGGTTTTAAAAGGCAGCAAAATAAAGCCATAATTAAAATACCAAATTTAGTGTTTAAACATTGTGAAATAAAGGTCCCGAAATGTTGAATGGTGTCGCATACGAAGAAAATAATGTATCTGATCGTTTTGATGTTTTTGAATGAGTTAAGAAAAGTGAAGATGGAGGTTGTGACGGTGAGCATACGAGTTGTCTTTTTCCCTGGAAGAGGAAGAAATTGATTGTGAATTGTGTGATGAGAGTATAGGATTGGTGGTGGTGTTTTACCTTCCACACACGTTCATCTTTATCATCTCATCATCATGTGCCACCAAAACACACGTCCAGGTTACCTCCCTCTGCTGCTCAAAATCCGTGACGACAATGCCTTTACTTTGCTCTGCCCTCTTCCCACAAACTAATACATAAAATCTTAAATCAACCCAATCATCTGTGGGTCCAACACCTTCCTCAATCCTTCATCAATCATCATCAACCACCTCATTATTTCATCCACCGCCGTTACCACCTTTTTTCCTTTTCCAAAAAATAAATTGTTCCTTTCAATTTTCACTCTTTAACCTTCCCAAAAAATACCTCATCACTGCGCATGCCTACACGCGTCACCATCCCAACACCTCATACGTGTCACTCAAACAACAACCTCACATAAATATATCAACAAGTTTAGTAATAGAAGTAGCCGATTTATTGGGCTCACACTTACCAAACTTTACCTTACCCAATCCGTCAAATTCCCCCTTTTCCTTTCTTTATGCGCGTATTTATATTAATATTTATTCTAGATAATACCAATTGAATAATTGAATAATCAATAAAAGCTATATTTAGAAAAAGAAAAAGAAAAAGAAAAATCTTGTCTGCACCACCACCACAACTGATCGCGTCCTATATATCCCACTCCCGAACCACCCACCACACTTTCCTTCATTTCACCAAAACCAAACCCTTTTCTCTTTCTCTCAATATATCGCTTTGTCTTTTTCTTTTTTCTCAATTGCTGCGAAAGAAAAGCGAACGGAATCGCGTTTTCCAAAGCTCAAAACCAGACAAACGATGCAGCAGCATCACCAGCGCCCGCAGGTGGAGGTGGAAGAACCTTCTTTCCATCACCAGAAGCCATCCCCGTCTCCCAGTTTCAGCAGCTACTCCTCGGAGACACTCGCCGAGATCGCCGCCAGGGTAATTGAGGAGCTCCGCCGCGACCCTCATTCCGACGACGACGCGCTCTTCCCGGCGTGGGAAAACGACGACGACAACGACTTCACCGTGCAAAACGACGAGTCCACGGCGCAAAACGACGACGATGACAACAGTTTCGAGTTCGCGTTTGTTTCCCACGACTTGGCTTCTCCGGTTTCCGCGGACGACATTTTCTACAACGGCCAGATCAAGCCCATGTACCCAATCTTCGGCGTTCCCTCTCACGACGACGTTTTGAGTGTTCCGAACACTACAGGTAGTACCGCTGCAACTCCGGAGGGGACGGTGAGACGGCGTCGTCTCCCTCTGAGGAAGCTAATGTTCGAGGAGGGTGAAACGGCGTCGTGCTCGTCGTCAACGGACGAGAGCGTTGACCTGGAGGGGGTGGCGGAAGGCGCGTACTGTGTGTGGACTCCGAACGCCGTCGGAAGGGAACGGAAAAAGAGCAACTCGACGGGGTCCGCATCGAAACGGTGGAAGCTTCGGGATTTGCTTCTGAGGAGCCACAGTGAGGGGAAAGACAAACAGCAACAAAAACAACAGCAGCAAGTGGTGTTTCAGATTCCGACAAACAAAGTGAAACCTCAGAACGGAACAGTTGGAACGGAGAATCATGCGGAACAGAACAAGAGGAAGTCTTTCTTGCCTTACAGACCAGAATTGGTTGGACTTTTCACCAATGTCAATGGGCTTGGTCGGAATTTGCGCCCCTTTTGATTTTTCAACGCAATACTATTATTACTTGTTAATTAATCATTAATCCATTTAATATTTTTATTCCCTGTTTTATTGGTACTTGATGTTCTTCATCTTCTTCGGTTTGTTTGCATGTTGTGGAAGTTTTGGGGCGGGTATATTTGTAATTAAAGAGGATGAGATTATTGTTTTTATGATGTATATTCTGCGGAAATTATAAGGTTTTTCTCCACGGTTTTTGCTTTCTTGAAGTGGTAATGAGTTTTGAAGTTTGTGGTGGGGCTAGCTGGTTTGTGTATGAAATGGTGTGGTAGTGGGATTTGTATAGATTGGGTTGCTTTTGGGACTCCTAATTAGTAGATGAGTTTTTTAAGTCTACAATGTATATAAATAAATATAAAGGGAGAATTGCTTTGCAAGTTTAATCAAATTATATTCTATGTTCTTTTTGCTTTTTGTATTATTTTGTCGAGGTTTGATTTATTTAACAGCATATAAAAATGGGTCTTCTTCTAATGAAAAAGAGTGGGTAGTATTATGTTGGTATACCTGAAAAGATCATTTTCTGCGAAGGGGGATTTAGAAAGACTAAGTTTAGGGTTTGGTTGGTTAAAGAATATCATGTCAAAGAGATATTTTTTATTATTTAAATAATCAAGTTAAAAATAATTTTTCTTTACCAATTTTATATTTTATATATGATAAAATAAAACAAAAAATTGTTGTTATATTTTTTGAAGACTTCTTAAGATATATACTTTGGAGTATAAGAGATTGTCATTAAAAGGAAAAAACTCCTTATTGTGCATGTATTTGATTTCACCACACATAAAAAATCTAATTGCAAATATTGAATTTGTTTCGATACAGTGTCATGGCCTCAATAATTTTCTGCTCCAGCTTGAAGTAAGAGAAAATGAAAGTGTTGAGTGAAGTAATATGATATTGAGATTTCAAGGATAAAACAGAAAATGAAAAAAAACATAAATTTATAAAATTGAAAGAAAAAAAAAATAATCGCAAATTATCCCAAGCTAAAATTGGCCAAACTACTTACATGTTTTATGTTTTATAATGAAATCTTTTAATTCGAATCTACATTTTAAGGAAAAGGACTTTCTGTTTTTTCTTGGTATAACTAATCTTTTGAATTTGGAAAAAAAAAATAAAAAATCAGCTTTGGAATTATGTTTAATCTAGTACACAAAAATGAATAATATATAATTAATGACATGCATTGATACACTTAACTACTAAAAAGGATGTGAAAGGCACCTTTAATTAGCATAATAATAAGATTATAGGTAGGAATAATGGTGCGTAATGACTGTTTCAAAAAGAGTAAGATAACGTGTTACATAATTCTTTGTAACCCTTCTCATGCTTGTCTCCGGAATCATATATACCATCAATAATAGATTTTACTGACTATCATTAATTTTCCACAAAAGAAATCATTTACACAATTTTTGTCGATCACATAATATATATATATATATATATATATATATATATATATATATATATATATATATATATATATATTGAATATTATGACATTTTGTTACGCTTTGTTTAGTGACTAATATAACATTTAACTTACTTTTTTTCATTAATTACGTCAAAAGCATATACATATTTAATGGAAGGAATCACTATATATTATTCTCAACTAGATACTACATTATAACATTAATTATAAATAGATCAGGTTAAGTCAACTTTGTTAGGTTGAAACCAAAATCAAATACAATAAAATTGAACACAAGATAAAGTATTTCAAGACAACACTAACTTTATTTAATTTTAAATTTATATTTATATAAGTTATTAAAGATTAATTAGATCTTAGTCTAAATTATTTTTAACATTTATTTAAGTTAATATGAATTAAGTCAAGGATAATATAATTTATTTAATATAAAATTATTGTTAATTAGGTTGACACTAATTTTACTTAATTTTAATAATATTTATAGGTATTTAATGTATTTCAAAACAGTATTAATTTTATTTAATTTTAAATTTATATTTGTATAAGTCATTATAGATTAATTAAGTGTTATTTTAATTTATTTTTAACATTTATTTAAGTTAATATGAACTAAGTCAAAGTTAATATAATTTATTTAATATTAATTAAATTTACACTAATTTTACTTCATTTTAGTATATTTATAGTTATTTAATTTAGTGCCAATTTAAAGGACACTAATATAACTTATTTTTAACATTTTTTGAATGTATTGTTAATCTAGCAGACTTTAATCTTAATTTTTTCATGTTTATATTTAGTTAAATTAATATAGGATATATTTTCTTTTACTATTTGTTTAAATTAGTATAGATCTAAATGATAGTATTATATTTTTTTAACTTCTGTTTAAGTTTACATCCGCTTATTCGATACTGATTTTATAATTTGTATGTTTTCGTAACTTAAAATAATGAACATAGAGATAAGTCATAATCTCAAAGTCGAAAAGCCGCACATGCAAATTTGAAAAAATATAAAACTATATTTTACGTATTATAATTTAGTGTCATTTCCATTTCCATATTCATCTGGCTACGAATATTTAATTTACAAATTTGAGAGAAGAAAAACAAAATGAGGATTAAGTTAATTCAAATAACACACCAAAATCTAAATATCATATTTATTTTATATTTTCTCTTCTTGATTCATTGTGTCAACTTGTTGTACGTTATTAGAAAAACAAGAAAAAAAGAGAGTCCATATGGGAATTAAAAGCAAAAATTGAAAATAGATTTTGATCATGGTAGAACTAGTTATTTTGAAAAATATTTAGAAGTTCAACATCAATTAAAAGTAAAATCAATTCATAATATATAATATATAAATAGATACAAACAACTTCACTTCATAATTTAATTAAATTAAGCTAAATTTTCACTTCTTAAAAGATTATTTAATGGAAAGAAACATCAAATCGATTGTGATCGGAAGCTTTTTAATGGAAGAAAAGGTAGTGTATTCCACCACACAAAGAATTCTAACTTCACACTACATATAGTTGACTTTCAAATTAAAAGTTAATGAATTAATATCTATATTTTTAAAATTAAAAAAAAAATAGTAAAGCGTGGATATTATTGGAATTTGCATCGTAATTAAGAGATACCAAATATTCAAAACGATGAATCACATATATAATTAATTAGGATTAAAGAACTTTATTACTAAATAGAATAATTTCGTTCTTGTTACACGTCTCATATTGGTACCAAGTAAAATTCCTGTTGTTCAATCCTTTGTGGGAGCTCAATTTATCACAAATGAAAATATTATTCTCTCTTTATTTGTAACTGTGGAATAAAAAAAAAAATTAAAAAGCAGCAAACTGAGAGAGTATATATATATAAATATATATATATATATATATATATATATATATATATATATATATATATATAAAAATATATATTTTTGCAATGAAATAGGGTTATTTTTTAATTAGAAGAATTGTAAATAAAATGTAGGAAGAGGACAAACATTTGAAATAAAGAGGGATGAAGCGTATAGCACTGGTTTTGTGGCTTTATTTGAAAATTGGAATTATATATGTGAAGGCATAAGTTGACAATATTTGTAATTTTTGCAGTTTTGTGGATTGTTTAACGCGCTTTAAACTCTGATTAGAAGAATGTGTTCCAATTAAGAGTAATAGTCGAAGACGCGAAGAATAGTAAGAGAAGTAGGTTACTGGATCCGTGTACGTTATAATTTTCTCGCTAACTTTTTAATAAACCTATTATTTTATTATTTGATTAAGGCTTAATCCAAAAATAAGACCAAATGTGTACATCATTCTTCCGTGTAAAGCAGGTGTAGTAATGTGTTTAGACAATTTAGAATTCAAATATCATTTAATATAGGATTTTAAATAAATATTAACGTGTTTAGTTTCATTATAAAACATTGATTTTAAATACGTGTATATGTATACGACTAAAACAAAAATTAAGAGATTGATTAAACAGAAAAATGCATCACACTTATATTTAATTTCTAAGCCTAGAATAATGAGTTTCAACAGCTTCAACAACTTTAATATTTGAAAAATTATTTTTTAATAAAATTTTTTTGACAAACTTTTGATAATACATATGTTTGTGATGACACTTCAATGGATAAAAAAAGGTTTAATGTAATTTGAAAAAAAAATTAACGTCACTAACACAAAATAGCCCTATAACGTCACCCATATAACGTCTGTCCAGAAAAAGTCCCACGTTAAAAATGATCGATGACATTTTTGTAAATTATTTGACTTTTTTAACGTCTGCCCATTCCAACACGGACGTAATTTAACGTCTGACCCACAGTATCCCGATGTTATGTAAAAATTAACGTATGAGCTCTTTGTCCCCGACTTAATTTAATGTCTGACCCACTCTGCCCCGACTTTATTTAACGTCTGACCCCCCTGCACTGACGTTAAGTAACGTCTGACCACGCAGCCCCGACGTTAATTTTTGGGTTTTCTCTACGCGAAACGCAGAAACCCTACTTGTTTCATCGCGCCACCAATTTTTCACAAAGCTTCTCCGTCGGCGACCACCATTCCGAGCTCCTCTAGGTAATTTTCGAACGTTTTTCACATCAAACTTGTTGGGATTTGATTGTGGATTGATTTTAGGCGTTTTGAACCGAATATTTTCCGTTTTCATCCCCGTTTGCAGTGTTTTGCGATCCTTCCCGTCGTCGACCATTATTACGACCTCCTATAGGTGAGTTTCGAACATTTTTCACCACCAAACTGGTTGGAATTTGATTATGGATTGATTTTAGGCGTTTTCAACCGAATATTATGTGTTTTCATCCCCATTTGCATTGTTTTGAGATTATTTTGCTTGTTATCTCTTTTTCATTATATGTATATAATTGTTTGGTTTTTTTATTTACAATTATAATTTTTATCTTAGACTATTTGTTTTTAGTTTTTTTGGCCTATTTCTTTTTTTTTTTTTTTTTTTTTTTTTTTTTTTATTTTTTTTTTTTTTTTTTTTTATTTTTAATTTTTTTTTTTGTTTTTTTTTTTTTTTTTTTTTTTGTTTTTTTTTTTTTTTTTTTTTTTGAATTTTTATAATAATATTTGTAAAATTACGAAATAAAATTATATTTATTGTTATTTGTAAAATTGGACTAATTGTATTTGATTTTTTAATATTATTGTTGCATTAACTTTTATTTGATGTATGTAGATTTATTATGGATTCATTGTGGACCAAGGTCGATCTTCTGTCTATGGATTCATTGAGCCTCAAACCATTCAACCTTCGGGAAACTCACATGACCACATTAAACTTTATTTGCAAACATGGATGGTTGAGTCAAATAGAGAGATCTACTCTGCACCATACATTGATGCGTAAGTGTTTTTGCTAGTAATATTTTATGAAGTATTATTAATTATTTCTGCTAAGTACTTGTGATTGATGGTAGGTATCATTGGCAACTATGTGTCATCATTCCAAGATAATGTACAGTTGTATGGTTTTATTTATGCCATAGGAAGATTCCACCTGCTTTGAAAAACATGTTACAAGAGTAAGTATTACTTTTTTTCAATCCTAACCTATGTATCTACTTAGTTATAAAAACTAACATATGTTTTATGTTTTCAAAATTTCAGTAGAATGGTGGGTAAGCCTGAGGCCAACAACTTAAAGTATTATATCCAAAGGTTAGAACTCATTCAGTTTAAAGTTATTAATTTTTGTATGTTAACTTATGACTTTGATATGTGTTTATTTTATTTGTAATGTTTAGTTTAACAAGTAAGAAGATTCATGGGAATGTGGATATTATGTCATATCGTGGATAAGAAGAATCATTCAAGCTGCAATTAAAGATGAATGGATAGATATAATAATTAATATATATATATATATATATATATATATATATATATATATATATTATTTTAATTTTTTTTTT
>Ga0214545_1000382_pt1 | contig 68026 bp, 38 predicted proteins | sample CNSS4metaG_FD_160064 | JGI IMG/M metagenome (GOLD analysis project Ga0214545, IMG submission 160064) | Root nodule microbial communities from cowpea collected in UCLA plant growth center, Los Angeles, California, USA - CNSS4 | ecosystem: Host-associated > Plants > Roots > Nodule | place: USA...
TATAAAATGTAAACAATTATAATTTATTTTAAGGTATTTGGCATCAAAGAAAATCCTCCTAATATTGAATATTTCATAATATTATGTTTTCTTTACCGTAATTTTTTTTCTTTTATAAAAATTAATAGTGAAGTAGTTAGAACACGGGTACGGGTATGGGTACGAGATTATACCCGTTACCCAGTGGGGATGGGGATGGGAAAAAAGTTTGATACCCGTTGGGTTTGGATATGGGGATGAGGATGAATTTTTTATGCGGGGATGGGTATGGGATAGCGAAACCCGTCCCCGCCCCGCCCCGTTGCCATCCCTAGTCACTGACACAAGAAACATTGTACATAAAACAGAATTTAGCACCAATGCCAAGTCCTGGAGCCGTAGGGGCACAAGCAGTAGCTATTAGGGTATCCGGAGATCAATCTGAATTTAGGGGCTGTGGATTCTTCGGAGCACAAGACACCCTTCACGATGATAAGGGTCGCCATTACTTCAAAGATTGCTATATTCAAGGCTCCATTGACTTCATATTCGGCAATGCAAGGTCCCTCTACGAGGTAGGGTATATATCTTTATCTCAATCACTACTCTTGATAGCAATTGCAATTTACAAACACTGATAAAAAGATGTTATGTATGTAAAGAACTGCGAAATAGTTTCTATAGCGAACCCTGTACCAGTGGGACAAAGGAGCATAAATGGTGCTGTTACAGCTCATGGTAGAGTTTCAGGTGATGAAAACACAGGGTTTGCATTTGTGAACAGTACAGTTGGAGGAAACGGTAGAATATGGTTGGGTCGAGCATGGAGACCTTATTCTCGTGTTGTCTTTGCCTTCACATCAATGTCTGATATCATTGCTCCTGAAGGTTGGAATGATTTCAACGACCCTTCCAGAGACCAGTGAGTCTCTTCTCTTCAACTTTGGTTATTACTTAAAAAAAAAATTCATCCAATCGTGTTAGGATTTAAGTAGGAGTTTAAATCTTACATAGGCTAAAAATGAGAAAGTAGAGCACTCTATAAAGATAAAAACCTATAAATTCATTATCTTAAGGTTTTGAGTTAAGAGTGATCTCAATGTCCTATGTGATTGAACTCAGGTCTCATTGATGTTGTATCTCCTCGGTGAAACCCCTATCTAAACCTAACAAACTTGTAACATCGTATTCAAAACAAACTTTTAAGGTTTATATATATCCTATATTGTATATATACACTGAACACGTGCGTGCATGCATGCAGGACTATCTTCTATGGAGAATATAACTGCTCAGGGTCTGGGGCTAACACGAACTTGAGGGCAGCTTATGTGCAGAAATTAAATGAAACACAAGCTTCTGCTTTCCTCAACATTTCTTTTATAGATGGCGAGCAATGGTTGGAGACTTCTAAATAATCAATCTTTTTATTTCTTTTTTCATTCATGTATACAATTGCACAAAAAGTACACACCTTGAACTAAGGGAAAAATAGATTATAGACATAATTAATTGAATTGTGTATGGACAAACATTATTATTTATTGCTAAAGATACTTATTGTATATTTCTTCATTATTGTTGTACATCAGATGCTTTATGAAGAAGGGATAATAGAGTTTAAGTTAACCATATCTACAATTTCATGTATGTGAACCTGAAATTCAATCTGTAAAATTTTGTTACACACATGTATTGATTGATTGCATAGTTTGATGCGAATTAATGCAACTCATTAATCTCTTCTTAAATTTTCCCTTCACTACTGTTGTGATAACTTTAGATTAAAAGGAGTCAACATTCAAATGTGTTAAAAGAGTCTTTTAATATAATTCAAATTATTTATTTTAAAACATTCATTTCTTTATGAATGTTTGATGGGGAACGGAGGAGTGAGAAAGTGAATGGATAAAAAGTACAGTGAATATTATTTGAATGAAAAAAAAAGAGAAAATATAAAAAAAGTAGATTGAAAATTTAATTTTTAAAATATAAATATAATTATTTATTTTATTGGGAATGTTTTCATTTATTCAATTATTATTATAAAAAAACTGTGGAAAGTAAGAAAAAAAACACAAAAAAGAAATGTAAGAAGAGAAATAAAAACCATTGATTATATCTTTAGATAATTGATCGAGAAAAGTGAGCTCAAACATAATTTGTGAATTTGACTTTGATATACAAGAATTTGAATTTTAAACAAATAGAAAATAGCCCAGGCTTAGAAACAATCACAATAGGTTTAGTTTTCTTCACTTTCTTCTTGTCTTTCTTTTCTTGGTTACCTATGCCTGTGAGGTGTTTGGTGTTTTGTCTCTAAGAAAGCAGGTTCTTCGTTGTAACTACAATGAGGTTTGTCATACCCTCAAGATGTCTGAATAGAGTGACAAGGTTATAGCTTGTAGGTCATGTTCATGCACACAGAAAAATGTTTGGAATGGCCCCAAGAAAACTTTGTGCATGTTTTGTCCAATACAGAGAACTCTTTTCTCAAAGAAAAGAAAAAGAACTATCTTCAAAGGAAAATTACAGTAGCAGTGTAATTTCTAAATAACTGGTATCTTTAACATTCCAAATGTGTATACTCATTTCTCAACGGAGAATACTAAACAATTATAGCCATACTCACGCTACTAACTCTTCCATCACTTTCTTCATATTTCATCTTCTGTTTTTTGTTCCTCATTCTAATCACACGTTCCTTAATTACTCTACATGCATAAAGAGTGGGAAAGAACAAAATCAAGAAAGACTATAATGGAATTTTTAGGCTTATCCTGTAGGGGCCAATTGGAATAGCTTCTCTGCTTGATCAGGGAAGAATGTAACGAATAAATATGCACCTGAAAATTTCATTTAAACAAATCAATGCCACCACAAAAAGTAGTAATAGAAATGTGTTGAAAAGAAAAAAACTCACAAACAAGAATAGTTCCCAACACAGTTGAGATTTTTCCTTGGATTGTCACCAAACCAGCTTTGCCTGCATTCTCCAACTCTGTGGACCCGACAGACTCAAATGTCCCTACAGAATATAAATACTTTAATTGATTATCCTAGAACATAAGTTAACTTCTAAATATAAGTCAAACAATTACTAAACCTGGTTTTACGGTTTGAAGGCCAGATATTATGCATGCTATATTTTCATAACCAGCTTTCTCTAACTTTTCTGCTGCTGCAGTAGACCTTGACAAAGAACAAAGAAAATCTCAAACTCTTACATTAGACTATTAAAACTCAATACAAGTACAGTGTAAGTTCAAGCCAATCTATAGGAATTTGATGTCTCTTTTTGTCCAACAGACATCTAAAAGTCCTTGAGGCGATGACAAACATTATTTACTGGAACAACTACTAACATCTTAAAACACAATTTTCTTTGGTTTTATATATAGTAGTAAATTATTTAGGTGGCATCAATCTCTTTCTCAACAGTTGTCCCGCTGCTGGAAATCAAACTCATAAGATAACAATCCAAACATCACAATTTTATTGTAACTTAGTCCACCTAACTTTCACCATAGAACTGCAAGAATGCATATAATATTTTCTGTGGTATCATTCTCTTTCCAATTTTAGTGAAGTTACCATAATTTTCTTGCAAGGTAAAATATTGGATGATGGACTATCAGCTTCTTTTAGAAGAACTTAGAGAGGTGAGACCTTGAAGTTTGACACTAAAAGCACTTATGCAGAACGTTGAAGTATATATAGGAAATGACCTTGCTCTTCTTCTATAAAATTTTGGAAGCCAATCATATATAACGAAAAAAAAAACATGAATGTTGAGGTGAAGTTAAGGACCAAAACATATGAATGCAAGCTTCTTCCCGTCAATATAACCAGATGGTGTAAATAATTTGCAGTCAAATTGGGTAGGAAATCATAAACAAACCTCAGTCCTTCCTGGCACACAACCAAGAGTTTACTTTCAGGTGGAAACTGGGTCTTAACAGATTGTACAAAATCAGGATTTGGCTTAGTGAATGGCAACCCATAGAACAACCCAGAAAAATTATTGTGCAGTTGTCTTTTGATAATAGTACCTACATAAAGCGAAAGTGGCAGAGTAACAAAACAGAAGCAGAAGAACATGCCCAAATAAAGTTTTTCGGAAGGAGAAACTCCATACCAGGATCATTGTCTTTGTTTTCAATAAAAAGAGGCACATGACTACAAGATTTTATGTGAGCTCGTTCAAATTGATTCTTGTCCCTCACATCAAGAACAGAATACCCATTCACTTCTACAAGTTCCCTCGCCTTGTCAGCGGTCACAAACTCCACTTCTGCTCTTATCGCCAATCTTCTCATACCAGTTCCAGGTAGTTTCCCTGGCAGTGCCCTTGCATTGTGAGTTTTTAATACCAACCAACATGTCCCCAAGTTGCTGAAAAAACAACCTTAATCCCTCACAACCATGTCCACATAGATTTTTCAAACACTAACTGAACTTGCCCTTGGCTACTTTCACCAACATGGTTAATTTTGAAAGCGAGAATCTAAAGTTATATATACATGCAGAGAATCTAGGAAAGGAAACCCCAAGATAAAGTAAAGTTACTTTTTTTGTGAATTTGTTATGCTATCACTATAAATAATCATTTGAACATGTTAAACAAAAACACAAGTTAAGAAGAGATAGTTACCTGGTAGAGGAAAGACAGGAGGTGTAGAAACCAGTTCCTGCCATTGTAAGAAAATGAAAATGAAAATTGATTGACACTCATCTATCCGCTCAAGTTTTCTTTCGAAGTTGAACTCACTCATGCCACCTGTTAAATTTAGTGGGCCATGAAATTTGAAATCAGCAATGGTTTTCTGCCACGTGTCAAATATCTGAGAAATCTTAAAGCCGTGAAGATTCTAAAACCTCATCGTGGGTACCCTTGCTGGTGGTGCTGGCTAACAGTGATAGCTGTTTGTTTAGCACATGTGATATTTTGAGTTTTTTTTTTTTTTTGTAGCGCCTAAATTTCTAAAAATAATTATTTTGTAGATCTATTTTCAAAATAAAATAAAAAAACAATTTTGCTTCTAATTAAGCTATAGAAACAATTATAATATGACATGCCATAGAAGAAACTGGACCATTAACTTCAGCCACATTATGCGAGAACCGAAAAAGAGTAAGCAAAAATATTTTATATAGGATATTTCTTTAAAGACTTTACAATAGTTAATGAAATATTGTTTAGCAATGATTTTCTCGCAATCGTTTCTTAATTAGTAATGCTTTCTTAATATATATTTAATTAAAAATTATACGATTAATATACATATATTACCATTATATTTATTGAATTTAATAATATATTATGTTAACAATTAATGTCATATAAGAAAAATATAAGAATATTTATACGAATACTATATTAATAACGATTATTGGAGAAATATCATATATAGTTTGTAAGAAAACAAGGTGATACCAAAATAATCATAAATTCATTTTGCTAACTACCATGAGAGGAAAGACATGGTTTTACTAGACTAATGTGCAAGATGAAAATGAGTGACACTTAGATATAAATCACATCAACAACTAACAAATGTGACACATATTCGTCACACATTACCCGTTCACGCTCTTTCTAGCATTTACTCAAATTTAATAAAAAGACCAAAATTTAATCAATTTTTCAAATATAACAACTCAATTGAAAAAAAAAAATTAGAGAATCTAATTGAATAATAAAAACAAATATTTTAGCCTTATATTATATTGTGTACTCTTCCTCCAAACTAGTTAGCAAAATGAATTTATGATTATTTTGATATCACCTTGTTTTTTTAGAAATTATCTATGATACCTAATTAAGAAATTCCATATTCGATTGAATCTTTGATTTTTTTTTTTAATTTATCCGACTTAGATTAAATTAATTAGATCTCCACTTTTACAAACTAAAGTGATAAAATTTGTAATTTTTAAACAAACTTATTTTTAAAGATTTTTTTGGTCACTTAAAAGCCATAAAAATGACATATTTGTAGTTGTTTTAATTTTTTTTTCTGTTTTTATTTAAAGATTTGGCCGGGTGATGCCTTTTATGGTATATGCCAAGCAAGATGAAAAAATTGGGTGAGTTTAGAGTTTCGTCGTGCGACTGAAGCTAATTCATGTAGGAAGTCCGTACAAACGGAGCGAGAACACGTTCATCAGATTTACAAGAGAAAAATGCCACAACAGAAATCAACCTAAGATTTATATCCCGTTAATGTCACCTAGTTGGAACTGAAAGCATACCGCAACAGAAATCACACTCACATGCTGATGTTGTTGGTTGAGTAGAAAGACCTCTAAAATGGATCAAGTTCAGTACCATCTGCTACATCGTTCTTTTCAATGTCGAACATCTGGTATAAAGATTCAAGAGACTTCATAATTTCGGCCATTGCAGGACGGAGTTGCCTTCCAGGCTGCCATGCAAGAACCAAAATGGCAAATATGCAACCGTTGAGTGAATTCAAGTTTAGCTTAAAAATTCAGTTGTTAATAATACCTGTATACAGAGGGAGATGATATCAGCATAACGAGAAAGAGCCCTGGACGAAAATGTTCTTTTCATGCGGGGATCCACCAACTGTTCCAAACTTGCTCTATAAGGAAGCATCGGCGGAGCCCATTTCACCAGATACTGCTCCTCCACTGACCTGGTTCTGATAAAACACAAATGGAAAAAAGGGTCCATTATTCAATTAATACCTATGTGCTAGGTGAGTGGGCGGAAAGAAGAAGAACACGGCTAGATATAGAAAACAAAACGTACCTATCAAAAGGTTTCTCTCCTGTTAACAGTTCCAGCAGCAACACCCCGAAGGCAAAAACGTCTTTCTTTCTGCTGCTGGTTCCTGGTTGGCCATGATCAGGCGCATAGTAGCCCATCTCTTCAATATCAATCTCATTAGCCTGTTTCCAATATTCACCAAAGCGATCAGTGAACCTATGCCTGCAATGGGCATACTTAGGAAGATTGAGATTGTTAACAAACTTCTGATTCACATGCAATAGCTGGTTTACAAAGTTTAACTTGTTTTTAGCTATACTATAACTTGTAAAAAAAAAAAATACCACCATTATTCCTCAAAAAATTATAGCAACAGTCGAACATGAATAAGAGCCCATTTTCTTATTATCAAACATTGCTGTTCGTTTGGTTTTGATTTTGAAACAGAATGTATTCTGTCAGAACTTAAAACCAACCAAAAGATAAAGCAGCTGTAAGGTGTGAGCGTGATCCATCAGTGAGTTATGAACTGTTGCTGAATTTTAGGAATAACTTCAGCAACTAAAACCTTAGCAATGACTAACCGGAATTTCAACTTGACTGATAAGTGTTCGCAAAATAACCAAGCTACAGTCACAAACTCGAGGCATCAAATTTTCATCCAGTAGAACATTGGAAGACTTCAAATTGCCGTGGGCCACGGGACGGCAGAACGCTGAGTGCAAATAGCTGGAAACATTTGCGTCAGGTTTAAGAGTTGAGACATATAATGGCAGAGACCCAATACCAAGACGGTACTCTCACAATAACGAGTAATAAATTTGGGTGCACATTGAACTTACTCTAGAGCCTGAGCAACACCTAGAGCAATCCGGAGACGGTGAACCCATGGTAGAGGTTCGCATGCCTTGCTGTGAAGGGCGTCGTTTAGAGTGATATTTCCAACATAATCGTAAACAAGTAGACCCTTTCCTTTATCCAAGCAGTAACCATTGAGTGCTACGATGTTGGGGTGCTTCAGTCGGGAAACCGTGCAAATGACGTCCAAGAGCTTTTCCTCATCTTTGAAAGACATTTGCGCCACGTTTATCTTCTTCACGGCCAAAATCTTCAACAAAAAAGAAAATGTAAAAACATGTTATACAGTTTGAAACCAGCAATTTGAAACCTGAACGTGATAAAAAGATTAGTATCCAAAATAAAGATTACGATTGTACTTTGTCATCCGGAAATTTAGCTCTATAAACAGGGCCAAGAGATCCCTCTCCTAGAATGTTGGCTTCACTGAAGCAATTAGTAGCTAACTCAAGCTCTGCTACTGTGTAAATTTTCGTTCTTCCGGTGTATCTGTCACTTTTAGAAAAACCTTTTCTGAATGGTTCCTCGGTATTGTTATGGTTCATGGAAAGTAATCTCACAGGACCCAAAAAGGATGCAGAATTAAAGAGGGGAGGAATGCTTGGGCTCTCCTCGAGTGCGGTAGAAGATACCCCTATCACCCAGAGGGGGGAAATAAGCATGATTAACGATACAAACGAATTCACAGAAATACTAAGTGGAATGGAATACTAACCCTGAGATCCACTTCTAACGTACTAGAAGTGATTTTCAATAAGATCAAGAGTTTACAACCATGACAGATGGCATATAAAGTGCCTCACAGCATATCTATTTCTGTGTGAATTACCTATGGTTGCACTGGTCGGATGAGAAGGAAATGAGCCATGGCTGCTTTCTGAGCTCTTCAAGTTCGGGCTCTCTAGACGAAATTTATTCAAAAGGATTGCAACAAAGAGAGCCACCCCTGTGGCCATTAGTGTTCCTCCACCAATCATAAATGCTATTTCTCCTGGACCTACATGATTTTTCTCGTGCTTGATTACTCTGAGAGGAGCCTCGTGTACTTGGGAAGGAGCCTCATTTACCCTGTGATGAGCTTCATTTACTCTAGGAGGAGCCTCGCTTACTCCGGGAGGAGCCTCATTTACCTTGGGAGGAGCCTCATGTACTCTGGGAGGAGCCTCACTTACTCTGGGAGGTGCCTCATTTACCTTGGGATGAGCCTCATTTACTCTGGGAGGAGCCGCATTTATCCTGGGATGAGCATCCTTTACTCTAGGAGGAGCCTCACGTAATCCGGGAGGAGCCTTATTTACCTTGGGATAAGCCTCATGTACTCTGGGAGGAGTTTCACTTACTCTGGTATGAGCCTCATCTACCCTGGGATGAGTCTCATTTACTCGAGGAGGAGCCTCACTGGAAGGAGAACAATTCTGGATGGCATTTGCCTGAGTCGTGGGTGGGCTACTAGTGTTCTGCTCAATTGACACGGTATCAGGCGGAAAAGTCCAGGGAGGAGAGTTGTCGGCCACATGGAATTTATTGTCTCCAATCCTAAGTGAAGGTATAGAGTTGATTACTCAATGTTTTGCGTTCATTATTTCAATTTGATGCAAGAAACTAGAGGTGGTGAACCACACTTGAAATAGTTTTCACTGACCATAAATTCAGTATGGATTGAAAATGCTGCGGAAGAATGCCACTAAACAGATTATCTTGAATGTTCCTGGCAATGTAGGCAAATGAGCAAGTAATAGAACGGAAGATATACATTGGGAAAATGTGAATGATAACCCTACAAATCTGTTAGCGGAAGTTCAGCCAAGTAGGTGACTGATCCAGTGAATCTGTTATTCTGCAGGAACCTGCACATAAGAAAGAACCACCCTATAGATAAAAAAGCAGACCCTATAATAAAGTACAGTTATGCCTTTGAGTATATGATGAAACAAAAATCAAATTTAGAAAAATATATAAGGAAAGTTTTCTTACAATCTGGCAAGGTTTCTTAAGGAACCAAATGAATATGGTAGATCTCCTGAGAAATTATTGTATGAAAGGTCCCTGAAAAAAGAAAATCCTTTACGAGGTTCCATAAAATGATATTTGAACAAAAAATAATGTTATCGTTAGTAAAGCTGACTGTTTAAAGACATACATTTCTTTGAGATTATTTAAAGCACTAAATACATCACCGATTGGTCCATGTAGTAAATTGTGGCTTAAATTCCTGCAAGACAAGATACCAATAACAATGATTCCAGTCATTAGTAAAGCTGGACAACTTTACCATGCTTAAGAGAAGAGAAAATGTGAAGAATAAACTTTAATTAATGTTTAAGCATATTTCCTTGTATTACCGTCTCTATCAAATCAACAATAATATAGCAAGTAAACTAGTATAATTGTTCACAGTTTAGTTCTAAATTTATTTTTTTGCATGATCAGTAGGTAAATCGTTCAAACCCATTTCGTGTCACTCCTTTAATTATTTTCTGATGACCAGTAACTTGAGAAAAGGGTTTAGATAATTTAAAGACAAAAATCAAACACATAATTTTCCTCAGGACTAAATTTCAAACGTGGTAACTTTCCGACGAACGAAATTCCATTTTACTCTAATGCAACTCAGATGTCATAGACTTTTACAACTGGGATATTTGGTTCAATTCAAATAGTTAAACTAGTGGAAGCTTTATTTATTACAATACAGAATCATATGAACAACTCTGCTACCTATATACCGGCATGCTTATCACAAGCATATAATTTAATTTTGCAGGAACAAGGTGAAGAGAAGCTGACTTACATATATGTCATATTGGGGGGTAAACCGAATGGAATTTCGCCCTCTATGTTATTTGAACTGACATCACTAAAGAAACAAAATCTGGAAATAAACAAATAGCAGATTTGACAATAGAATATCCTGATAAGAGACTAATACCGTATAAACACTCACAATTGATTCAAGTTAGGTAGATTATGTAACAGGCTTCCAATATACCCAGTGAGGTTTAATCCTTGAAGTTTTCTGCATGTAGACAGAGAGAATTACAAACAGTAATTAGTGACAATGACTATGACAAAAATAGGAATATAATCAGTGGACTTTGTGCACTACAGCTGTATAACTGATGGTCCAGAACAAGCAACTCCTGTCCAAGACTCTCCACAAGGATCGCTACCATTCCATCCCTTGAGCACAGGTGGGTAGTTAAAGGTCCTGTATAGATCCTGCAGAGCTGACACTATTTATCCAAAAAAAAGTAAGACAAATATATAGTTTAGAGAATGAGAAGAAAGATAGTCCACTGTCAAACATTGTGATAACATTTAATAATAATAATAATAATAATAATAATAATAAAACCTGAATATATAAGTTTAAAAGATGAAACTAGGTTTTAGAATTAATTAACGATGGCAGAATTACAAATCAAGAATATCAAACTGGATTCAGTGACAACAAAACCAAGAAGTCTATAACATAGTCTAAAAATTTTGGTAACAACCAAACGCTTAGTATGATTGTAACGAATATATGTTTCAAATGTGCTTCCAAGAAAAAAAAAATCAAAAAAGGAGTGAACGAACAGTTATTTATCCGAGTTACCTTCACATGGATGCGTGAACGCCAAGCTCTGAGAAATCAAAATTGAGAATACAAAGAGATTAAAGTGCACATAGAGAAAGTGGCTAATCATTTTCTTGAGAATCGGAAAACACAAAAACACAGAAATATAGTTGAGAATACAATTTGTTTCTGGTTAATGGAACTCGGAACAGAACTTAATAGAAGAAAAGATTTTAAGGGAAAAACAAAAGAAAAGGAAAAAAGAATCAAGATTGCATGAAACTGTAGTGACAGTGTCCCAGTGAGAATGGTGTTTTCAACTGTTTCTGTGCGCAGGGTTACTTTCTGTTGTCATGGGATCCACGTAGCTTAGTCCGTTATATTGGTTTTGGCGCGAAACGAGTTATTGGGCCTGCTCCACTGGGCTTTTGTGGGGGAACTGGACCTATTTCTAAATCATTTAGTTGCTGTTGCTGAACGTCACCACGTGCTACCTCCACCCAATGTAGGGGAATATGAAATTCTCAAAACACGAAAAAGGCCACATTATCACGTTTATGAAATTTCCATAGTTTTGGTTTTTCATGTAGGTAGTTGCAAGGAATAGCATATTTAATTATGGCACAGGGCCAATTAGTAACAAGGTCACGGTAGTGCAGTTCTAAAGGTGAGGCCTTTTTTTTTTATCAAAATGGGGAAATTTGATTATGAAATTATTAGAATGGGATGAGTTTTTAAAAATTTTAAGGTTGAACAAGTTGTGTCACGAGTTCTTAAAAATTTTATGGTTGGACGAGTTGTGTCATGTTAATATGAATTCGTAACAAAAAAGTCGTACCATATCAAAGTGATTTTGTTGCAAGATCACTTTGTTTATGAAGTCATGAACATTTGGTACGATTTGGTACGATTTCAATGTGTTACAAAAGTTTGATGCCAAAGTTTCGAATAATTTGTATCGTGAGAAAAAAAATGGTTATGAAGAAAAAATATTGTATGCATTTTTTTTCATAGCACTTAAATTACTATTTTGTTGTTGCTGTAGATCTAGTTCTCAGAATAAAATTTGAAAAAAAAAACAATTTTGCTTCTAATTAAGCTGAATCAAATAGAAACAATTATAATACCATATGCCAAAGAAGAAACTGAACCATTAACTCCAGCCACATTATGCCAAAGCCGTAAAAAAAGAGTCAGCAAAAATATTATATTGGATATTTCTGTAAAAGACTACATTAATAGTTAATGAAATATTGATTTAGCAATACTTTTTCACAACCGTTTCTTAAATAGTAATTCTTTCTTAATATATATAACTAAAAATTATACGATTAATATACACATATTATCATTATATTAATGGAATTTAATAAATATATTAAGTTTAACAATTAATGTCATATAAGAAAAATGTAAGTATATTTATACGGATATTATTTTAACAACGAGTATTGGAGAAGTATCATATATAATTTGTAAAAACACTGATAATCATAAATTCTCTCTGCTAACTAGTTTGAAGGAAGAGTACACAATATAATATATCCACTAATTATCCAATATTCAACGTTCTTAATTGGATGGAGTGAAAAGAACCATGAAACTGAAACATGGAGATAGTTTTGATATTTACAATACTGAACATTCTCACTAAAAAAAAAAAAAAAAAAAAATCTTCGGACGCATATCAGTAAAACACACGTGTGTTACAGATCATAATTCTGAAAGAAAAACTTATAGAGATATTTACATCTCGTTAATAGTTATACTTAAATATAGTACAAAATGAACATTCTTAAAATATAACAATTTCTTTTTGTACAAAATAAGTATTACGAGAAAACATCACCTATTAGTAAAGTATGAAATATATTTCCTTTAACACAAAAACATTGTTATGAAATATAAATTTCAGAATATATGATATTTATTATAATATTTCATAATATATCATTTCTTTCATCTTATCCACCGTGTATCTAAACTTAGTTTCAAACTATATTATTCCTACAAATTTTACAATTACTTTTGAATATATTATTTATACGTGTTTTATAATTGCTTTTCGAGTTATTGACGTTATAGAAAAATGCATTTTTCTTACAAAATAAGGGTTTTCCAAGAACTTCTATCGTCTCTGCTCATAAAGTTTTCAAAATCCCTCTTGGGTAACACAATTAAAACACAACTCTTCAACAACATTTGAAATACAATTAAATACAAATTTAAAAATATCATCTCCGAATGTCATTGTATTGAGAATCTCAAAACTATCTTCAAGGAAGAACCTCTGATAATTAGTGGTTTTACGGAGAGCAGAATAGGACATTTATTGGAATTCAACCGGTTCAGCAATATGGAAAAAACTGCGAAGTATGAAATTCCAATTCAACAAACAGAGGGGTCTACAAAAGAGTGATCCACTCTTTCCTATTAATTTGAAACGTCTTCGGTCATAAAAGTGCATAAATTAATAATTACTCATCACCGCTGGTTCTTTTCTTTGTTGTGTAAGCGGCATACTCCTTCCCCTCGTCATGTTTTAATGTTTGACCACCCAAATCAATATATGCAGATGTGAATGCCAATGCCGATCCGGCAGAGAGTGCAGTTTTGATGCTCCTTCCTACAATAGAAGGAACACAACATAAAACTTGATTCCAAAACAGCAGATTCATGGTGACTTAATTAGACTATAACATCGATAATCCTGGTTTCGCAATTAATATCAGATTCAGAAAGGTAACTCAAATTACTTCTTAAGAAAGTTATAAAGGAAGGCTGAACTGTTAAACAACAACTTCATGATGAGAAATCATATTTAAGTTAGACCACTATACCTGACAACAACCAAATATGCATAAGGATACAAATCATGGGCTCTTCCATACACAAAAATTAAAAATGGGGAGACTCAAAAGTTTGGCGAATAAGCCAGCCAGCAGTGAGATGACATGAAACTAACATAAGTATGATTGGGTTTTGGGATGGAGGGTTTTGAAATGAAAGGAAATGGAGGATAAATCATTCATCTCAAGTAAATATTTTATAATATAGGAAACTTTTAGAATGAAAGAAATAAAATAGTAAATTCTCACAAAATATTTCAATTATTCTTTATCTGATTTTATACACTACAAAACTTTATTGATTCAAAAATACCACCATCCTTTTCTTTCTCTATAAAAACCCTCAGAAAGAACAATGGAATGGAACCACTAACCCAAGGCAAGTGATAAATATGTCATAACTTGAAGTAAAGGATTTCCACAAAATATTTTAAGACCAATATCAGCCCAATATATCATACTTTCAGTTTGCAGCGAGTAAATGGAGCAGCGACCAACAAAAATAGTCATTATACAATTATTAATAACTCGATACAAGATTAATAGCCAAGAAGAAACAATGTGTAGTAGCCAGAACCATCAACCACAAACATTTCCTTGTAAAAATTTCAGGCACATGTTTAGCTAAATAATTCAACAAGTGAGCGAAGTACAATGCATAAACTTACACAAAATGGAGCAGCTTTACACCAATGACAGAAGAAACCAGTAGCACAGTATAAAGAAAGACAAAGATAAACACAAAAAGCAGCAGAAATTAAGCATCCATGAATGCATACTTATAGTATAAATAAAAATAAAACGAGTTTCTTCATAAGTTAAAATTAACTCATGCACAAGTTGAAAAATAAAAATTTTAAAGTGATATGTGAGAAATTTTACAAAGTAGCTTATGCATACGCTAAATTTGACTTTTGGATAAACTCATTTTTTTCTCCTGGAAACTCTTGGAGAGAAGTTAGTCCAAACAAACTCAAAGTACAGCTTAAAACATATATCAGGAAAAGAAATTAACCACAAAAATTACCATTTTTCAACAATTCTAAACAACAGTCCATGAGACACAACACAGCTTGAAATAGGCACTTCCATGTGTCAGAACTGGTTCTAACGCAGACATAGTGCAGACAAGACATGGAAGTGGTGTTGGACACGGCCCCTGAAAACAGACGCAGCCCAGTAACTGGACACGTCAGTGACGACAAAGTCCAGTACATGCTAATAAAGACAGGCCCAATTACCAGACACACCAACAATGACAGATCCAATCTCCATCAGGATACAAACCCTCATTAGGGTTTTGATTTAAAATAAAAAATTAAACCATGTTAAAAAAAAAAAAAGATAAACGTTCTCTTTTCCTTTACCTTCACAACCAACCAGAATAATTCTAAGAATGAACCAAGAGGTGTCAAGCAGTGTGGCACATAAGAGAAGAAATGTGTAGCAGTGGCCAAGACTATGGTTGCTACTATCAGTTGCAACCAAAGAATAACACAACTGCCTTATGTGCAACGCACCATTCCTCGGCGAGTAGTGAGTAATTCCCTTCAGACAAATAGTTCTTTTGTCCCCTTTTCTCCCCACTTATGTAACTATCTATTTTTCTCTCGTTCTACTGCTACTCAAATTCAATTATTTTATTCTATTCATTGCCTGCCATACATAACTGACTTTTCACTGCTTCTCCTTAGTTTTACAATTTTTCTTTTACTATTATAAAGGAGTTATTATGCTGTGACCCCGTGTCTAATTACTTTTATATTTTGCAGTTTCTTGAGTCCCAATCCGTGCTACATAGACAAACACAATTAAGCCTTTCCCACAAGGTGGGATTGGCTGCACTACATATACCACATGATGCAAAAAATGTTGTATCGTAAATTATATCTATAGACACATTATTTACCTCCAGTCCTTAATTGCTTCACCTGTAGCTTTTCCTGGTCTACCTCGGCCTCTAGCCACTAGATTACCCTCCATCAGATCTACTCTCCTTATAGGGCTTCAACATCACCGAAGGAAACATTCTATCATCTTTTCTACAGTAGGCGCTACCCCAAGCTTTTGTCTAGTGCATTCATTCCTAATTCTATCTCGTCCACTAATCTATTGCAACATGTTCAACTTTATAACATTGAGCGTATTCATTTGTCGGTTTTTTCCTGCCTAGCATTCAGTTCCGAATATAACATGCGGGTACAATAAAAAGTTATCATAAAAAAAATATAACATAGGTTATGGCATAGAAACTCCCCTGGATCCAACAGAAATCTATTTTATGCTCTCCAAACACATCATGCTACAACCAATCAATGAATAAGGCACAATTGAATGAAAGCAAAAAACTTGTAGCTTCTTTTTTGGGACAAAAAAGTTCCCAATATAAGGATCCCTCAATGACAGTGAAAAGCACAAAGCAACAAAAGACCAAGATTTCAATAACAGACTAAAATGACACAAGAACAACAAAAGGGTTGGCCATAGATAACCCATCCATACACATAGAAACGCACATACAACACCACAAAAAGATTAATTCTCGAAAGCCAAAGAAGACCACATTATAGATTGGCTTCCTAAGCCGGACATCAAAAGTGCCAAAAGCCATCTAGCACAATGACATAACCATGTCAAAAAGCCAGAAAAACCACATTGTTCAAATATACTAATTTCATAGTGAAATGGATCAAGTTATTCTGCGTGATTCCAAAATCACTGACAAATCCATAGGTCAATAACAAACATTTTAGACTCCAGATATTAAATATATAAATTCTCAAAGATAAATATTTGTTAAGGAAAAAGGGCTACCTTTGTAACCCAGAATAGTTGCACCAGCAACAAATCCGCCAACAGCTCCATTGACTAGATCCCTCTTCATCCTATAATGCTGCACCAACTGCTCCACACCTATGTAGACTCCTCCTATGGCAGCAAAGGTCAAACCATAGTTGCCCATCATCTTGAAAGTCCTAATCAGCCCTGGAAGGGCAACATTTCTCTCAACACGAGGGACATCATACCAGGTGGCAACCACAGTACCCCAGATAGTGCCAGCAACCAAACCAGTTGTTGCACCCTTGATAGTTTTCATGAGTGGGGTATCCTCATCCTCCAAGTACCTACGTTCTGCTGCGTCCACCATGATTTTCTCTACACACTATCAAAAAATTAACACTACTCATTAATCATGTCAAGAGATAAACACAGCATTTCATACTACAACCAATTACCACTAAACAGAAGAGGAAAGACAGTTTTAATCTCTCCTAACAAGAACATTTTGAAGGAAACTAATCCAAATAAACGAGATTAAGTTTCCAAGTATAATAATGCTTTCAGAATACACACACAGCATATATGTCACTCCATTGATAAGAAAACACAATTACAGTAAACAGCGGTGGAATCAACCACCAGTATAAATACGCCGAACCAATTCTACGGGAAGACCGGTGATAACCGATCCAAGAAAAAGGATTCCAAACCGGAAAATAACATTGGAAACATCGGCAACAGAAAGATTCATATAATTATTAACAATCATAAAAACGAGTACGAAGAATCACACATACATTCAGATCGAGGATGTGCGCTACTTGGAAAGGAAATCAGATGGAAACCCTAAACAGATGTGTGAAGAAGGAATGAACGAAGTAATAGAAGAGAAATTGGGGCACAAATGCGATATTGATGAAGAGAAAAAGAAAGGGTTAGCGGTGAGAAGATAAATAGTTACCTCCGAGAACTTGAGAAGCGAGAAGATCGTCACTATAAACCAGGAACACCCTCGACTGCAATATTACATCACGATTTTCTTTATCATATTTTTAATTTCTTTTTATTTACTTTAATTTTTGTACAGCATTATTTTTTAAAAAACATAATCAAGTTACATTGTCTATCTCAATAAAAATGCTCGCCATGGACCAAAATCTTGCAAATGAAAAAAAAAAAACAATTATTATAAAAATGAAAAATTCAATAGTCATTAATTAAAAGTACTTTGAAATAAATAATCCGTGGAAAAAATATAACTTTTGTAACTATTTTCTTTTTAAGTTAGATTTTGAACCTTTTTTTCTTAATTGGGTCATTTTATCTAATTTTCTTCACAAAAATTAACTGAATACATTAATCAGAAATGCAATAAGGAGAATGGTGCTTCTAAAGTGTAATAGACACAATTGAATAAAAATAAAAGTTTTATTTAGAAGTGTTGCTGAGAAATGACTGCTGATAATTGGATTAAATTGACTTGCAAACATTAAAACCCAAATAGATCAAGTCAAATAACACTGGGTACATTCTTTCTTCCAGATGTTAAAGTCCTGTTATAAAGATTAAAAAGCATTTTACAACTTCAGTATCCTTCATCACTGTACCACATCACACAACCCCTGTCACCAGTTTCACCACCGCCACAACTGTATCACAACTGCAGAGGAAGAGAACTGTTACTACATGTATGCACACAAACTGTATGATTCAATGCCTCATAAAATGTTTTTACTATATTAAATTGTACAATGTGTGTAACTCTATTTATAGAGTCACTCAATTAATACAAAAACAGACTAATTGACTTAACTGCTTGAATTACCTATATGTAATCACTTTTTCGGAATATGTAATCGAAAATAATTTAGATTTTTTACTGATTTTTTGAGTATTGTTCTCTGCTTAACATTAAAAATGTACTATTTAATACTTTAAATATATTTTAAAATATCAAAACTATTAATAATTAGTATATTATGAAGACAAAGTAAAAAAATAAAATAAAATAACCCAGCTAAAAATCCAAATCCAATCAGAAATCACTTTTTCAGAGAAAAAGAATGGCATTCTGAAAGTTTTAGGGGTGAGCGAAGAAACTGTGGGAAACTGTAGGGTGCAGGAAGTAAAAGCCATGATTTAGCATTGAAAGAAAAAAATGCAAGTGCAAAATATTTACAAGCGTTAACACGTGATGACCACAACCACCAAAGCATCACGACATCCAGCAACCAACGTCATCACGTGCTACCACCCGGTTCAACCTAAACTATAGAGAGCAACTTCTTTTTTCTTTTTTTAAATGAGACTTGGTTTAAAAACAAATGACAGCGCAGTTTACAGATTGACTTCATTGGAAAATCAAAAATGAAACTTAGTTTTACTTTTTGAAATGAACGATAGGACCTCCCAGTTGAAAATCACATGCCTTGTTATCTAAGTCATTCAACTCAACACACTGCAAAACATTCTCAGGTGACCAATGTGTGCAAGCGCAACACTGTTCAAAATAGTCAAAAGATGATAATACCAAATAGCTTTGAGTAGTGGTAGCAAATAACAGAGATTGTCCTCCCAATCACAATTAATTCCAGAGATAGCAATGGCAGATGACACCATGCCTATGCTGCTAAAACAGTAACAAAACACACTTTCAGGTGATTCATTTGGAGTCTGAAAGTTCCACAAAAGAAGCAAGGCCACCCAAGCCTTGATTATCAGTTTAAACAAACCAAAACAAGCGAGATATCAGTCTGGGAAGTAACCACGTAGGCACAGGTTTGTGCTATATGTTATTACAAACCACAACAAAAAAAGTGCATTTAAAGTGACCAATGAGCAGATTCATATTCTCTGGACTGTTCTAGATCCATGTAATGCCTCCTGCCCTGTTGAGACAGATCCAGCTCACCATGAAGCTGGCCATTCAGAGGCTGTGAAATATGACCCAGACCTAGATCAGGGACAACCTCAGGCGAACAGTTACCAGAATCAATGCCCTTGAAACACCACGAGGTATTTGGAAATTCATGGAGTGATGAACCATGAGATGAAGCAGTAAGTTGTGTCATGGGTGTCCCGTTGAAATTTATCATGTTATTCAACCCAAGACCTGGTGCTGTGTTTCTAGAACCCCATGTTTGACTTGACAGAAGAGAGAGAGCACAGCTCGAGTCAGTGACACCTGTGTAACTTTCCCCTGGAGGATGACCGGGACTGGCAAAGCTTGTCCCACCCACAGAACCCTGCAAGAAAATGTCAGATGCTGTCTCTGAGTTGCCGTGCCAGCTAAGTGTGGAGGTTTGACTTCCAGGAGCTAGCTCGGATGATGTAGGAGTTGGAAGTGAATTTCTCAGACTAAGCTTAGGATATGAAGCCAATTCCATTAGAAAGTTGCCCCCTCTGCCACTATTATCTGTCAAAAAAGGTGCCAAACATTAGAATGTGTTTTATATGTAATGCCAAGAATGACACAAGCTGAAACTACACATGCTTCCCTATAGAAAATTTGAGAGGCATGAAACTGATGTTTTACTGATAGTTTCTAACCAAAAGCAGATGAAGAAAGTCTGGCATAGCGAGAGGTTAAGAGGGAGCTGGGTGGGGGCTTTCTCCGACGTTCATTATGGCCAGCCAGTCGCCTGCGGCAACTTCTTTTTCCTTGATCAAACTCCGGAAGCTGGTGAAATCTGGGCAAGGCTATGAAACATGATATTAGTTTTTATAGCTATAACTTGTAAATTATTCCAATTTAAGTCAAAGATAGATGAACGAGTGCAGCTATGCTAACATGACAAGACTATTGTTTCCTAGCAAGCCATGCTATCGTGTTGTAGCCACATGTTGAAGTATCTATTATTACATCAAATAAAAATGAGACGAAATTTCTAACGGGCTAGATAGTCATCATTGCAAATAGCAGAGAGCACAAGCAATATAATATGTATAAACAATAGAAGAACGGTGTTTTTCCATCACTTTCACATTTTGAAATGATGCACATCATGTGAGCATGTCTTACAGTGAATGAGATAGCATATTAGCAGAGTATAAGATGTTCCTTCACACCTGCTTTACAAAAACAATCCTTGAAACATTGCTCAAATAACATCATGTGGCTTTAACATATTCGTAAAATAAAACTATGGACAATACCAACAACACTCTTTCTGTTCTTTATTACCAAAAGGGTAGCATCAAGAGAAGTTAACAAGCTTAAATATAGGTGATAAACCACAATACAGATCCTCCTATCCTCCTATAGCACCATTTGAAATGCTTAACTCAGTTTGGATGATAGAATAATCCATATTCAAAAATATATTTGCATTATCACTGATATTAAAATGTATTTTATCTAAGCATATTTACAGCATTTTCTGATTATTCTCACTACGAAAAATAGCTTGCTTCTCCACTAGAAATTCTACAGATCAAAACTATGACTTATGAGCAAGAAAAGCCTCTTGAAACATTGAAGAACCGTGAGACCAAAAAAGACAAAAATTACACTTGGAGCAGATACCCAAAAGCTATCCCTGCTCCAAGAAAAATACTGCAAATGAAAACCACATTCATCGAATAATGTGATGCAGACGGAAACCTTCCAAATATGATGGTCATCTGTCTCCAAAGTACAAGATTATTAACCAATAGAATACTATCCTAGCATCCTCTAGCACAAAAGAGTCAAATTGAAATGGATAGTAGATGTGACAAAAACAGTCTACATAGCTAGAATCATAAAACATGATAGAAAGAAAATAGGCACATAAGCAAGGCGTGTGGTTCGGATTGCATGATCCAGCAACACCAATTGCACTCATTCTCAATAAAGAGATAATGAAGTCAAAACTACAGAGAATGAAAAGTAACACGAGTCTTGGAGGCAATACATGAACAATTAGACAATCTATCAAGCTTAAGCCATATAAAATCTCATTATCTATTACCAGGACCCACTTTATGGATGGCCAGACAATGGAAGGTTGTGGCCACTCTCATAGTCCAATTAGCAGAAAACTATCATTATGATAATAATGCAAGCCCTTAACCAACAACCCAAGGTTCACTAAGATCAAAAGGGATTGCTTTTGTAGCACAAATAACACATGATAAAACACTTGATTCATAACACTAAACTGAAATACCTGGATTCATCTTTTCACGGATACGGACCTATAAAGTTTGCTCACGTTAGGTAATATATTATATTTGAGAAATAATAGGTTTTCTTCAAAGGATCTTTCAGTAATCTATAAATAGAAAAAACAATCATTATTTCCCTAAAACATGAAATCCAATCACTAAATAGTAATCAGAAATTATAACAGCACATACCCCAACCCCACAAGGCTAGAGGTAGAACAGCAGAGTAGTGTAGTGTATTGTGATTTTCAGACTACAAGTTGCACACCCACTTCAAACCTTTTCCGTACAAACCAAGTTATTATTTTTAATACCAAACACACCTGGGGTGCAAGAATCAATTCGCTCAAAAGGAAAACAATATTTCACACGCGTTATCAGACAGCCGTTCAGATAAGCACTTTAAAGCTGAGCTAGAGGAAAAAGCAAAGTACACCGTGCACAATCAACCAAATCATAACTGAACAAAACATCTCCAGAACAGACACAAAGAATCACACCAAAACTTGAACAAAAGCAAAACCACGATTAAGGAACTAAACCAACAGCACCAAATAAATAACAAGCCTATAATTGCAACGACAAAACAGGATAACATATCTCACCTACAAACCTATACCACAGGCACCCCAAAACCTTAGAATAACGGACAATTTTTTTAATAAAATAAACAACACCCTACCCTACTTTATCTTACCTCACCTATTATAGTAAAATATTAAAAGAGCGCAAGAAGAAGAAAAGGAAAGAATTTTTTGTTTCAGGTAATAACAACAATGAAAGAAGGGTTGACCTGCTACACTGTTGACAAAACCTCTGTTGAAGGCCAGCAACAATGACTGTAGGGGATTTAGAGTGCATGCCACAGACCTTGTGCCTAGAATAGTAAGCTTTAGCATCACTCAGATCTACCATACACCCTTCAACTTGACACCTTGGAGGCTGAGCTGGTTGAACAGACCCACCTCTTCCTTTCCTTGAAGAGGAAGAGGAAGAAGAAGTAACACCAGCAGCAACAGCAGCAGCAGAAGTAAGAGAAGTGGCTGGAGTAGCCAGACCCACATCCTCAAAATAGATTTTTTGGCCGAATTTCAAACCGTTGAGGGACTCAGAAGAGGAGAGTTTGGTGGCAGCAGCGTCTGAACCCATTGTTGGTGATGAGAGGTGTGGTGACAGGCTAAAGTGTATTGTTATTGATGTTATTATTCATTGTGGTCTGTTTGACAAGAATAAGAGTGAAGAGTGAAGAGAGAAGAGAGAGATAGAGGGAGAGAGAAAGAGAGATAGGGGTTGGTTGTGAAGTTGTGAATGTGAAAGTATTGTGTTTGATTCAAAGGAGTGGTAGTGGGAGAGTAAAGTGGAAGACAAAAGAGGAGGTGGAAGGGTAGGGGGGAAAAGGAGAGAGTTGACGCTGGGCCATAGTGGCAGTGGGCAGTGGCAGCGTGTGGTACACTGAGAAGAGAGAAGGAGTGAGTGAGTGTAGTCAGAGAACCAAACACACCCTTGTCTGTCCAAAACCAAAAATAATGGAGGTAAAGCGCCAGCTACGAGAGACAGATTGTACCCTCTTTTGTTTTTCTCCTTTTTCTTCCCTTCCCTTCTCAACTCAACAATTCAATTTCCCTCACTGCCTCCACATCCAAATCCAACGTTTCAAGTTTTAACCATTCCCGGCCCTAACAAGTGTAACTGTCGTTTTGTGCAACTTTTTCTGTCCCTGTCACATACTCGCTATGCTAGCTGGTTCTACATACGAAAGGGATGTATCCATCCACCCAAATTTTACAATAAAACAAACGCATCTTTCTACCCATCCCTTCCTAAATTTCAAACACACATACCTTCACATGTACATAATAATTTCAGAATCAAAACTTCTAACAACAACAACAATAATAATTAACCCTAACCTCGCAATTCTTACCCTCTCCGTAGAGGATCTCCTCCGTTTTCCTCGCCGTGGAGAGTCTTTCCCTTTCGCACCTATTTTCTCTAGCACAACAAAGTAAAGGAAAATATCAAAATAGTACTGCTAACGTTTTGTATGGTTAAATGTCATTGAAAAAACTCATGCCATTCAATCTTCTCTTACATTGTTTTGGAAGTACTGTACAATGCAAGTCAGCGTTATGGGTTGCTTAAGTAACGCCAAAGTGCATCACTATAAATATCAAACACTTAATTTTCCCAAACAGTTCCATATCCCAAAAACTCTATGAATATTTTAAATTTGATTTGTGTACTTAGAAAATTTTTCTACTATTTAGTTTTAGTTCGTAAGTATTGTTAGGTTTGTTAATAGTTGTAAGTTAGAAATTATAATCTGTGTCATCATTCTCACATGTACCCTCATAACCGTCACGTCAACGAGTCCTAATCAATACAAAAATAATGAAAAGGAAAATTATACATAAAAATATTCAAATTAAATAAGTACATCAAGATATTCCATATCTTCTTATTTTCTCTTCATTCCTTAAAAATAAATTCAATCAAAAAATATAAATTAAATTAAATAAAAATGTTGTACCTTCATTCTTTCTTTTCTCATTAAACTTTTATTAAAAAAAATTTGTACAGCTTCTAAATGAGATTAAGAATATAATTTAAAATATAATGAATTATTAAATAATGAGTTCGTATCTATGATGCACCGATACTTCAACTTCGGTCACGTATCCGTATCCGACACGATACGTGTCGGATACTTTAACGATATTTATCAATAAAGTATCTAGTTTATAAAATAGTAATACACTACAATAAAATCTTTGAATAGTAACCAATTTTAGTGACAAAAAATAATTAGTCACTATATACTGACCAAATTGACAACTAAAATAGTTTCAAAAAATTATAATTAATATCTAAATTGATAATTAATATAATTTTAATGATAAATTGATTTTTAAATTGGTCACTAACATTAGCTACAAGGTTTTGATTACCAAAATAATTGGTCTCTAATTATAAAATTTGGATTCACACATTAACAATCATATATTTATTATGTTTGAAGAATTATTGTACACTTTTCATTATTCATATATCATGTATCTATCACATATCGTGTCTTATTATTTTAAAAATAAATGTATCAACGTATCGGATACGTGTCGTATTCGATACACGTATCGTATCTGTGCATCATAGGTCCGTACAGTTCAAAAGATAAAATATAAGTACTTTTTAGTAAACTTTAACAAATTTAAAAAATATATTATTTTTTAATTCACGTATATTTTTAATTATGTCTACTAATATTAATCACACATACAAAAACATTTCATCTTATAAAATTAAATACATGATATAGAATATAAACACCCAACTTAAATCAATATATAGTTTTGTTGATTTAAAAAAAAAGGTGAGTTATTATAAAAACAAGATATATTCAATTTTTATCGATTATAATATTTAATTAACGTAAAACTATTCCAAGTTAACTTAAATATAAATGTGTCATTTTATTAAATATTTGTCATAATAACTTTATCCTCTTAATAACTCTACCTATAATCAGCGGCAGAATATCATTAGAATATAATTTAAAATTACATTTATATATTATTATATTATTTATATTAAGTTTAAAAAATTATCATTTTATTTATATGTTTATATATATATATATATATATATATATATATATATATATGTATATAATAATTAATAATAATTAAAATATAATATTTTTAACTTATTTAAAAATTATTTAATTTTTTTTATTAGAAGGGTAGTTAGGTATTTTTAAAATTTTATCTATTATAATTGTTTTTGTCTTGTCTATCACATTACTCGAATCATTCACTGATTCTCATAAAATTTATCTCCAAATTCACTCACTTTACCTTATAAATCTACTGAAAAAACACACATATCCATACACTTAGATATATCCAAATTCATTCTCACATTCTTTTCAAAATTCATCTCTTCAAAGGAACAAAGTCTTAATTTTTTTTTTCAAACAGTCGCTACCTAATAAGGTCAATGAAAAATACAAAATAAAAAAAAAATTATCTTAAAACTATTTCAAATTACCCTTTTTTTTGTTTTGTTTTACATTTGACTTTCTTTTTTATATCTTTTAATCCACCATCTTTTATCTCTTTCAATTTATAATATTTTTAATCTCCGTCTCTAAATTAAATTTGATTTTCTTAAAAAAAAGATATTAATAATTAAAATAAATTATATAAGTTTAAGTGAAATTCTTTCAATTTATAATATTTTTTTATCTCCGTCTCTAAATTAAATTTGATTTTCTTAAAAATATATATTAATAATTAAAATAAATTATATAAGTTTAAGTGAAATTTTGTAGTTAAAATATTTATTTATTATGATGGTAGTTTTATAATAGAAATAGTTATTGTAACTTTGATAAAAAAAATTTATCATTATCCATATATTACATTCCTTCTTTTAGTTACAGCTCAAAATCAAATCAATATAATTATATTTTCAAATCAAAACAAATGATAAAATCATCAATAAAATAATTCAATTGTTTTATAATCAATAAAGAACTCATTTATAAAAACATCTAAAAATTTTCAAATATTAAGATTACACAAAGAGACTTAAGAAAAAAAGAAAAAAAAACATATAATGACACTGTTAAATAACCGACAAAATTGGAACTTCAACAAACATTCACTTCTTAAATGAATTTAATTTCAAACCAATTTCCATAGTATACTTTTCAAGTAATAGTTCATTAAATCACACAAAACATGATTTCAAATACAAGATGTTAGTTGAGCAACCCTTAGCCACAATATAGAAATGTTTCACTCTCTTTTCTTACTTAAATGTAATAATGTGTTTCAATGTCCTTTTAGCATTTATGGGGTCTAAAAACAGACAAAATTTGTCTTCACATCTTTCTCACACAAACAACCAAATGTAGCTTCAATCGTAACTTACATTGCTTCAGGGATCCACTGAATTAATGATTGAGTGATCATACTCTATCACAGCATTAAATATAATCCCATATTTAATTACAACAACAAACAATATTATATAATAAGAGGTTTATATTAATCTTCAACAAATTCCATAATTATCCTTTAACCTATAATATATTATTATTTCTAACATTTTAATCTATTCATAGTTATCAATCAAAACCACGTTCATTTATAACTTTATGTTAATTTCTCTTTATGTTTTATTGTGTTTTAAGAAATTATATTCTAACACCTGAAAAGTTAAGAAAAGTTATAATTTATTTTCGGGAGACTTAATATTTAAAAACCAAACACACTACATGGTATAGAGGATATGATTTGTGTTTGCATACCGAAATATAGATAAAGTAAAGTTTAATTTAATTTAATTTCATAAAACCAAATATATTGCCGTGGTCTTAAATTATAATACAGATTTAAGAATAAGATTTTTTATACAAACTAAAAGATTTAAAATATTTTTTTGTAGAATCTGAATCTTCTTTTTTTTTTTAAAATAGACTTTAAATTTAATTTAATTTTATGAAATTAACTTATAAGATTACAATTGTATTTATATACGATAAATTCACCTATTATATCTAATGAAAGTGAGATCTCACGTTGCCTCATGCATTAAAAAGGTCATCATCACTCATTATTGTTAGACACCTTCCCTACAATTCAACTCACACCAAATTATGGGTGTGTTTCAATTTAAGCCGAAAAGTTAAGTTTTCTTGCAAGTAATTTTTTTCAACTTAAGTTTGGTTAATAATCTCATCTAACGGAAAAATAATCATAGTATTATTTTGAATGTAATAATAGATTTTGTTGAAAGTTCTACATTGACTAAAGATAAGAAAATATTATAATATATATATATATATATATATATATATATATATATATATATAAAAGTGTGATACAAACATCACTTTACACGGTAATTTATGGAATTGAATTAGACTTAAACTCTACTTTTAACCTGATATCAGTGTCATTCTTTAAAAAAAGACTATCCCAATAAAATTTGTTGAACATTCTATTTCATCTACTATCGACTAGAGATAAGACTTATACTCCGTTTCTAACGGTTTTAGCCCTTTTGATATTGAATAAAACGTAAAGAAACTACATACAATGCAACGTATGTACTGCGAAGACGATTTAAATAATTTAAAAAATGCATGGAAATGTAGTGATATATTGAATGAGTTGCATGTAGGTGGGTAGAAGTACGTAATAAAGAAGGTGTATGAGTATATGATTACCCTATTCAGTAGTCGATGGTAAAAGTGAGACATGAATGCAGCCAAGTGTTTGTGAAGTAGGTCCTATGAATGGATGACCAATATATCCGCAACTTTTCATACTATGCAATTATCAATACCAACCCAACATAAGATGCCAAAGTGGTTAAGTATCACGAATCGTGGCAGATTATGAAACCACCCACATTTTCTCATAAAAACGCTTTTCTGCATTTTCTATCTACCACCACACAGACAAGATCTGAGTCTGCACAGTATCTCATTAATAACGACGCAACATCAACTAAAACTACTCTTGCTTTCATCACTCTTATAATTTACCCCACCGGTAAAAATACACAATAAGCTTATGGTCAAATTTCAGTCCGATTCGATTTCGTCAAATACAATCAAATTTAGTTTACGAGGACTTGACCAAATTTTAACGAGGACCAACTTAATTGAATTTGGTCAATTTTTTTATCGGACAAATTTTATTAAATGCAAGCAAATTTGAATTGTGTCAACTGGTCAAATTTGGACTAGTCTATCTTGACCTTCAACCTAACTCAATTAAAAATTTAGATTGAAAATTTGGATTATCCATATTTGAAAATCTAAATTTAGAAAATTGATATTGAATCCATAAAATATATAAAATGTAGATCAAATTGAAATTTTTAAATAATTCAGATTTAATAAAATAATTTTTAAATGGATTGAATTTTTAATAAAATAGATTAGGATTTTTTAATAAAATAGATTAGATCGAAGAAGAAGTAAATTAGATCAAGAAAATTGAATTTTTTTACCCAACCCTTATGTTATGTTCGCTTCAATTCATTTCCTGTTTGAGAGAAAAAGAAAAGATGAATTAGGTGATTTTGACGTTCGTTTGCGTTGAATTAAGGGCGAGCGAAAGCAACGATTAGCGAGATACATCATTTTTGCGATCTCACGTAATACAAGCATGTTTGAAAGATTAGTGAAATGAAGATCATTTTACCCTGGGTTATGTTTTATTCACATGCTGCAATGTAGCATGGTTAAGAGGATTAATATCCGTGATTGTTGGAACCAATCCCAACATACAAGATCAAATCCAACATTAGCTTGGAGGAATGGGTGAAGTTGGAGAGAGTGATTAGATCCCTTGTGTGCAGATCCAATTCCCTACTCATCGGATACGATCTTCGTTCGTTAGAATCGATCCACTCGGTAACTGAACATATTTATTACAATATACTATGAAAAAAATATATTATTTTATTAATTTTTATAATTTATTTCTTTCAATTTTAGTAGTAAAAAAAGTAACAAAATAATTATAACTCATACAAATAATAATTTATGCAACTTATTACATTATGGATAATATAATAATCTATATTTTACCTCTATTAAAATATCTTTTTAATATATCACATCAATTAAATTACTAATAAACTTCCATATATTTTACTTCTATTCACTCACAAATACCTCAAAATTTCTTAAAAATACAACACACAATTCACTTTTATATCCGATCCGAACAATCCAATTTATATTCCTCTTATTCATCCACTCAAGTGAAAGGCTCTTAAGGTTACCAAATTTAATAACTCGCCGTGATGGTACAGTGGGGCTCAATGAAATTCTGTGTGTCAATTGTATCACGTGTTTAAATCAATTTGACTTCATCCTTATCAGTGATGGACATGGTGTGTAGTAAAGTAATAGGTAAAAGAAAATTGTGTTAAGTTATTAAAATGAAAAAAATAATTAAGAAATAGAGAAGATTTTTTTTTTAGTTGAATAAAAAAAAAGTGAATTAGATAGGAGGCAAGAAAATCATTTTACTGTTGAAAAAATATTGTCTAAAATATGAGCCACTATGTTACTGTTGTTATTTGTTATGGTTACAGTGATGAAAAAACAAAATGGTATATACGCATTTAATTCATTGGCACACCTTCTCCTCCGTAAAAGCATATCATATACAAAGTAACTTTACAACAACGATATATGACATTATCCAAAATAAGTTAATTTTACGTACTGTTTACATTTAAAAAAAAAAAATTGTTTCTTTAAGATGTGTATATATGATAAACTATAATAGACGCAAACACAATAATCTTTTTCTTTTCAAGGTTAATTAATATAATGTTTCCTCCTTGTTATGTTATTTTTGTGCTTTTTCTCGTTATTTATCTCTTTTAGTAATGGTCATATATATATATACGATCTCTTCCTCAATCCTTATTATTACAAACACAGATACACAAAGCCACTTGTAGCAAACCCTCTTAATCTCTTGCTAAGACTAATCTATTGTTAAGTCTAAGAACTCCAAATATTATTAATTATGTAGACTCAAAACCCAATAAACTTCAAACAAGAGTATACAAAGTCAACAATTACAACATTCCACAAAAAGAAGAGCTAGAACTTTTGGAGAGGAATCACACATGATACAAGTGGACCTACTTAAAAATCATAGAGTGATTGAATGTAAGTAGACATTAACAAAAAAGGAAGGAATATTAGGTGTGCAGAAGGAAAGATTCACAAAAACTGGTGGTGAATATTTTGTCCAAGGGTAGGTGATTTATTATAATAATATTATCTCAAGTGAGATAAAATACTTTTCATGAATTTGATGTTAATTGTTAATAATATAATATTGAGTTTCAACAATTGGATTCCAAGGCAATCTTTCTACGTCAACATTTGGGGGAGACTATTTACATTGGAATAACTTCAAGGTTGTTGATGATTATGAAAAAAAGAAAATCTATCGCTACAAAAAAAAATTCATATTATAGTTACAAAATATTTTCTAACTATTCCTTAGTTGATCCTTCGTTAATGAATTTTGTGACAGATTAATTATCAAATTGTCACGAAATGCTCTAAAGCTACATCTAAGTAGTTAATTAAAGAAAGATATAATTTTTTGTTATTATGTAATTAATCCATCCTTAATCCCTCGTTATTTGAAATCATAAAGTTTTATAAATTCTAACTAATTTGTAGTTACTTTCTTGCAAATTTGTTCTCATAAGTTTGCAGCTTATTTGTTGCGATTTTTTTATCGTTAATTTGTGGTTAATTTTTCACAATTTTGTTCTCTCTAATTCATAACTATTTTTCACAATTTATTTTCGCTAATTCGTAGTTAATTTGTCGCAATTTTGTTCTCGTTAATCCGTAGTTAATTGTTGCAATTCTATTCCTGATAATCTGTAGCGGATTTGTCGCAATTTTGTTCTCGCTAATCTGAAGCTAATTTGTCACAATTCTATTCTTACAAATACGTAGCTAATTTATCGCAATTATGTTCATGTTATTCTGTAGCTAATTTGTCATAATTTTGTTCTCACTAATCTGTAGTTAATTTGTCGTAATTATTTGTAATATAGTATACAATGATTAAGACATGCATTTATAACCATCCATAAATCCATGGTGATACAAGTGCTCTTCAACGTTAAATGATATATCCCAATAACTATTCCCACATTTTCCTCATGGACTTGATATGTATCATGTTACATCAACCAATTTCAGATCTCTTTTAGCTATTTGAATGAAGTCATCAATGTCATTTCTGAATTCCTCAATAACACTACCAAATTAATCATTTCTTCGCAACATCCATCCTTTATCAGGTCTCATTGTACTTATAGTTGGTCTCAAAATAAAAATCTACTCAAAAACATTGTATCAAAAAATTCAATAGAGATAAAAGTCACTTCAAATTGGTGTCACACATCATAAAATTCAAATTTTAGTTCCTTGAATTTATCATTTTTTTCTTTATACTTTTCTAAACAAAATATTTTATTCCTTTACTTTGATATAACAAATTAAAAATCCATGGAAAGAAATATAACAAATTAAAAAGTAATAACATATTAGCATCACACATTAATTAATTAATATTAAATAAATAAGTACATATGAACAAAAGGAATCTTCGAAATCTTTTTAGAGAATTACACATATTTTCACATATGATAGAAACTTGACATATGAACTTCACAAAACAAATTTTGGGTTTTTTTTTTTGTCCTAATAGTGAATAGTTTATTTATAACTAAACAAAGAAAAAAATGTTTGATAGAAACATTCAGTTGATTCAAATGTATTATCCAAAATCTAAACATCCAAACTATAAAGATTATGGGTTGAAATTCCCTTAAACTTTGTTAGTTAGGAAACATCCAATTTGTTTCTGAAGAGACTAAATTGGAATTTGTTATTCAACATCGTGATTATAACACAATAATGGAAACAATGATTCAATCACTACCTAAACCCTAAAATAGTTTTCTGAATGAAAATCCTAAAACTTAAAATACATGATGTTAGCTTCTTTCACCTTCAATATCGAAAAAACCCTAGTCCCATTACTGAAAAGAGTGTTCTCCTTGGAAATTGAGACGATGAGTATAATAAGACATGGAAATGGAAAATTGAAGGAGAAAGGAAAATTTATGAGATGAGGAAATTACGTACCTACAACTAGGGGGTTGGAGTGTGAGTGAGGAGAAGGGATAGATAGTGAACGGGGATGATCGAAAACACAAACGAGGAAGAAGAAAAACGAAAATTAGAAGTTAGTAAAGATAATAGAAGAATGAATTAGTGTAATTGAAATCTGCAATTGAATTAAACCTTAAGAAAATGAAGGTCCGAAATAGTGAAAACCTAGGACAAGAAGAAGAAAGTGAATGTTTGAAGTGTTTGAAAATGCGAGAGAAGGGCACAAAGACTTTACTGGTTCATCTCTTTCAAAAAAATTAAAAAACATACTTTCTAAATAGAGAAATCTAAATAAAAAAGTAGAAAACAATTTTAATATTTTTTTAGGCTGTTTTAGTAAATAAAAAATGATAACCATTTTTAGTTAAAGTATATATCAAGCTATCTCTTTCTTTAATTTATATTTTTCTTAAACTTATAATTCTTTTACTAAAATTAAAATTTTATATCCAATTTCCTGTCTTATTTTATTATATATTTTAATTTATTTATTAATATTTATATTTTAATATATACGATGATGTTTTAAAAAGTAATTTTAAAATATTTAAATTAAAAATAAATAAAATTATATTAATTTTAGTATAATTTTAATTAGAAAGATTAACTACAAATATATTTTCTAGTAAATTTGTAGTTATTTTGTTACGAATAAATTATAATTTTATTTATTTATTATTTTATCGCAAATTAGTGAGAGATTAATGAGAGATTAACTATAAATATATATTATAGTAAATTTGTAGTTATTTTATTATGAAGAAACTATAAATTGTTTCTTTCGTTGTTTTTTTGCAAATTAATGAAAAATTTGTTATAAATATTTTTCCTCCGTAATTTTTTTTAGCAAAATGAAAAATTTATTACAATGTATGTCTTAAGAAATTATTGAATGAGTTGAAAAAGAGTTTGTTCCGATGGTACAAAATCATGATGTTAAAAAAATTAACTTGAGAATATGAGAAGAAAGCAGTTGTTTTGCAAGAGAAATATTTTTGATAGATATACAAAAGGACGCACTATGGAGAACACTATTTGAACAACTTGGTTTAAAGGCTTAGGATACATCAATCACACATTTAGGTGATCACATAAGACCAAATTTTACATTTATCATTAATTATTAACAAGTTTATGATGAGTCATAATGGTACTTATTGAAAAGGTTATATATGTGTCTGTGATGAAATCAGGATGAACCGAATCGAATTATCAATCTATTACTGTGATAAATTGATTGAGTTAGAGTTGTTTTATTATGATATCATTATTTTTTATATATTATACTTATTGTTTGTATGACAAACCCATTATACCAATATCTAAAAACATATAGAGATAATTTATGTTATCTTTTATATATATATATATATATATATATATATATATATATATATATATATATATAATTACTTTATATTTTAGCAACTAAATTTTCAAAAAGGTTTCTTATCGAATCTAAATAATCCTGAAATTTCAAAATATGTTAAGATAAAAAAAAATTAATAAATTGAATAATATAAAAAAATTCATGACAATTACATTAAATTATTATATTATGGTAAATAAAATTTATTTATTCAATTATAATGATAAAATTACACGTATGATAATAGTTAGAGAAAAAATAATTATATAAAAAATATCAAAATAGTATTTTATATTATAAAAATATTTAAAAACTGAAAAAATATGTCTTAAAAATAATTTAAGAGACTATTGAATGAAATCGTACAAAGAAAAACAAATATAAGAATATAATAAGGTGAAAATACCTTAGCAATCTAAAAAAAATTAAATATCACCCTAGTCCATGGTTAAGAAATAACAAAAATTATTTAAATGAAACAAAAAAGTTTTTAAAATAAAAGAAAAATTAATAATAATAAAATAAAGAAAATAATTTTTTTATATTACGTAGTAAATAAAAGGATTATTCTATTAAACATTTAAAAACTTAAATTAAGAGCAGTAAACATAATTCTAGAACTATCAAAACGGGTCATCCGATCCAATCCGGCTCGGCCCACGACGGGTTAGTCACTTAGTGGGTCAACCAAACCCGACTCACTTATTAGCGAACCAAAAAAATTAGAACCTGACCCGACCCACCACGGGTTAGTGGGTTAAACGGGTTGGTTCACTGGCTCACTTAATTAAAAAAAAAACACAATTTTTTTCTTCAATCCCAATAAAATTAAATTATAATTATGATTAAAATCTAAATAAATTTCAATACAATCCAAATAAAATCTCAAATTATGTTAAACTCCAAATACAAACCAAAATCACAAAAATATAAATTACTATCTAACATCAAATCATTCTTGTTACTTATCAAATTATAGTATTAGAGTCTTGAATGGATAAATCCAAAACATTTTCATCTCTTGAAGCATCTTCTTTATCCCCATCTAAAATAAAACAAGAAACAAAGAATATTAACTAATAATATTAAAAGATTAAGTATTAAATAATTAAATTAATTTTACAGTACTAACAATAATGGTACTTGTTAGTTCAAAACCTAATTTTATAGCATTTAGGTTTAGAGCTTTATTTTTTTAATATATATATATATATATATATATATATATATATATAAATTTAATATTTAAAATTTATTGGCGGGTTGGTGAGCCAACCCGGTTCATCACGGATTCAACTCAAATGAGTCGGGTTCTTAATGGGTTGGATTTATTTTTAACTTGTACTAAAATTTGTATTTTTCAACCCAACCCGGCTCCAACTCGTGATGAGCCAGGTTGGCTCGTGGGTTATAATCTATTTTGACGGCTTTACATATTTCACAAACAATATATAACTCGGAAATACTAATACGTTTAAGTTTTCTTAACATATTTTCTTTTATATTACTCAAAAGAAAGAGTAACGATTTTTTAATACTAAGCCCATTATTTTATACTAGCGTCGTGACTGTGTGTATGCATTTTTTAAATATGCGTGATATTATATTATTAGGTGATGATAATATAATGTTATTAAGTTAATAAAGAAAATAAAATTATATTTATTAAAAATAAAGTAAAGTATATAATAAAGTGAAGTATATAAGAAAAGATGAGAGAATAATTGTTCATAAATAGAAAAAATATGTTTATAAAAATAACGGTCAATTTTTAAATATTTAATAAATAATTGTATTTTAAAGGATAAAACTGGTATTTTAAAATGTGGACACAAAAGAGAGAATCTCCTAGATAAGTAAATATTATTTTGGGTATACTAATTATGATTTTATTTTTATAATAGCATATTTATTCAAGTAATTGAGTAAATTTAAAACTGTATACTTACCTTCAGATTTCAAAATTTCAAATTTCAAATGTATTAACTTAATTTTTACTTGGTAAATAATGTAATTTTTTAGATTTAAGATAAACTTCTTTTTACAAATTTATAAGACCAAATCTAAATTAACCTCAAATGTCAAAGTAAAAAATATAATTAATAAATATGCAACAGTGTTTAAATTAGTTAATTTATTTGTTTTAATTTTTATTTTGTCTGATAATCCACAAATAATACTTCGTACAAGTTTTCCTAATATGTTAATTTCTATATTATCACTCAAACTAAAGGAATAAATATGTTTATTTTAATATTAAACTTGTTATTGATATTTATAAGTTAAAATATGTTTTTTTTCTCGATTTTCGTTAAATTTTGTTAAATCAATCTTAATTGTTTTTTGTTCAAATAGGAATTCTTTGGCTAATATTGTTGGTTATATTTCACTTTGTAGTTTTTTTTATTTTTTATTTTTATTTTTATACTTTTTTTAATTTTTTAATATTTTTAATATTTTTTTATTTTTTTTAAATGTTCATGTGTCAACTCAGTCACGTGTGTTACGTGTCAGAACCAATGTTTTATATTTAATTTAGTTCCTGTATTTGATATTTGTTATTTTTGTTCAATTTAATCCCAATGTTGTTTAAATTTGAGCAATTTTGTCTCTCTCGAAATTGGGACTAAATTTAATTTTTATATAAAAGTTATAATGATGTGAATTTTAATATATTTAATAAAAAAAATGTGAATTTTAATATAAAAATTAAATTTGATTTTAATTTGGAGAGGGATAAAATTGGTTCATGTTAAGAAAAATTGAGATTAAATTGAACAAAAATAACAAATATAGGCGCTAAATTGAATATAAAACATTGACTTTGGCATGTGGCACATAACACATTGTTGGGTTGACAAGTGAACATTTAAAAAAATTATAAAATAAAATAAAAATCCACGAAGTGATATGTGATAGTCACTATTCATGATATTTAAATAATGTTAGCAAAAAAGAACCAAATTGAACAAATTTGATGAAAAATGGGACATATTTGAGCACAAAAATAAAGTAGAATTTATTTGACAAAACTTAACAAAAATTAAAACAAAAAAGGTATTTAAACAATATTTATATTATTTTAGATACATTATTTTATATTGAAAGTTGTTAAAATGTTTAATTAAATGAATAATTCATACCTATATATTTAACTCAAACGAACAATTAGGGATGGTGTGATGGCGGAGTGGGGAGTTAAGTATGTTTTTAGTCTTAAACTTTAATGCGAAATTGGAATTCGTCATGTCCAAAACTTTGATATATTGTAGTCCTCGAACTTTCAAAATAAGTGGATATAGTTCTTTTAACCAAATTACATTCAACTTTTTTTATGTGCCATACACGTTTCATGCTAGTATTTGAGTTATTACATGTTTCCGCTTCAATATTTGTTGGGAAATGTGTTTGACATGTCAATAAAATTTAGTGTAATTAGGTTAAAATGATTATATCCATTCATTTTAAAATTTATAAAAATGTATTAAAGTTTCAGACTGAAACAAATTCCAATTTTGCATCAAAGTTTAAAGATTAAAAACATAATTAACTCTTTTATAAAATAATAAAAAATTACGGTAAAGAAAACTTAATATTATCCGATATTTAATATTAAAAGAAGAGTTAATTTTTCAGTATCAAATATTTAAAAAGAAATTATAATCATATAAAATTTAAATTAAAATATCAAATAAAATTTCATAAGAATAAAAACATTTATAAAATTTAAATTAAAATATCAAATATTTTATCCTCAAAATTGAGGATAAAATTAATAAGTTAGTCTATTATTTTGTACCAATATAATTCGAAGTATATTATTTTATTTTATTCACCTCTATATTATTTTTCTTTTACTATATATATATAATGATAAAATAAAATTGTAAACATAAACCATACGAAGTGAATCGACTCGTAAGTACGTAAGAGTCTAGTGTTAGTGTCAGGTCAAATATGTCAGGTTTTATAACCCAACCTAACATACATTAATGCTTATTTATTAGATAAAACAATTTAAGAATTCTTGAAAGTTTATCCAACAAAATAAAAATATTACATCGTTAAAATAATTTTTTCAAACGTGGTAAATCAATCTATAATAAGTAAATATAAATAATAAAATTTATAATTTTTCTGTTAAATTTTTATCAAATACTTGTTAACTTGTTTAAAGTTTTAGGCTTGTTAACTTGCATTCAAAGGTCTTCTACGTTTATATTTAAACACAAGTTTGGCTAGAATCTTGACTAAATTAGCCTTAAAAAAGTTTTATAAGTAGATGAAGATTAAACCTCATGTTTATGAAATAAAAGTCAAACAACTATTTAAGGTTTAAAAAGAAAATATGACTTTACATAAACATGTATTCATTCCCAATGTACCTGTTGTATTAAGAAAGAATTTAGTTGGATTTTTAACTAGTCCATATTTTCTAGAGATTTTTTATGTGATTTTGTGTGCTCATTAAAATACATCGATGTTATACCTTAAATTTTTTGTAATATATTTAAAATTATCAAAATCAGTATCTATTAATATATTTAATATATTTTAAAGAACGATATATAGAATTAAAATATATTTTAAATGATTTGAATTGGACAGTTTTTGTTTATTTTGAATATTTATGAAATAAATGAAAGTTTTTATTGTTACGTTATTATTAAGATGATGATATCAAAGTTGCGAAATGAATATGCTTGAAAAATGAAAAAAAAAAAAAAAACTCTATGTATTTCTATGCGAAAAAATTTCTTACAGACCCTAAACCCTCATGTTATTTAAAAATGCACATTTTCATTTGCACCTGCAATAACCCATTAATCAAATAAGATAGGTGGGTCTACACATTTCAAGATTTTGACTTCAACTTCACTTATTTAATTATCATAAGACATTTTAGGCGGGGCTTAAACTTTATTCAATTCTAATTCAATTCAAACACTTTTTTAGAAGGTCCTAAGTATACCAGTAAAGCATACTATTATATAGGTTAATCAATTTATGTTATTTATATTCAAATAATTGACTTATAAAAATTATACTAAATTGTAGTTGTTGGTGTCGAAAATCTTTTTCCTAACCCTGCATGTGTGAGAATTGACAGAACTCTAAGTTATGTACCAAAAGAGAGAAAAAGAAATAAGACAAGACCAAAGCTCATAAAAGAGATTGCAGGTCTATAGCTTCCAAACAAGTCAACCAACAAGATCAAACACTAGCTTAGGCCTTGTTTGGGGATTCACTCTCTACAAAAAAAGGATACCTATATATCAACATCATCATGCTTTTCTCAGCTTTACTCCTGATCGATCACAATCATCACATGTACCCATTCCTTTCTTTTCTTTTCTTCCTTTCTTATGCTCTAATCTTCCTACTTCCTCTCATTGTCTTCTATAAATGCATGTTGCTACACATACCTATGCTTCTTCCTCCTCTCAAACTAAAATAACACTCAAAACCACAATCTCTGATCATAACTAGTTCACCAGATAGACGTGTGAGAGCCTTTATGTTGAAAACTTCAATGCAACATTGGAGGACATTGAGGCTCATTGTTCACAAAAGTTGTAGAAATTTTAAGTGCCATTGGACCATTCAACATTACTTGACATCACACACATACATGCTTGTGGATGAAACAAAATGTATCTATCAACAAAAGAACATTGTTCATTTGAAAGAAGTGAGAAACAAACCCCTTTATGAGCCTAACAATGATGAAAAATAATATCTACAAAATTTTTCAGACTTTTCTTTTGGCAACAGTTTTATAGAAGACTAAAGAGCACAGTCTGATATGAATCATCAAAATTAATATCAGAAATAGCATATGGGAGTTACAAAGAACAAAATGAGCAATAACAAGCAACCATAACAAGCCTTACACAATCAAACAAACCCTGTCTCTGGTGATAACAAAACTCCATCAACTCCAAGGGCTTTTCAGAACAGAACTTTCATCACACAACCTTGCTGCTCACTTGCAATCTACCCCGGCCTCAGCAGCACGGCGAGGCTTGTTCTTACGCCGGCTACCGTTCTGCCGGAATCCGGTGGACTTTATTGAATCATCAGGGCCTGACTTTGCTAGGATGCCATTGTCATCTTTCATGGGATCTATCTTTTCTTTAACCTGTGTAGATCTCTTCCTTTTCCTTTTATTTATTGTGATAGGTTGAGTTTTCAACTCATTGGTAGAGCCATTACCCTTCACATTCTCCTCATCTTTCTCTATAATTTCAGTTACTTCCACTTCTTCAATCTCATCAGTCAGTGGCTTCAGAGGTCTTCCTCTTCTTCTGTAAGCTGGGACTTTATTATCCTCTTCACTTCCAGGATCCTCGGCTATAACAGATTGCTTCTTCCCTTTTCCTCTGCCTCTACCCATAGCTAAAAGCCCTTGTTGACAAAAATGAACTAAAATTTCTCTACCAAAATTCTGCGCAGATAAAACAACTATACTTCAAAGGCCAAACAAAGATCATATAACTCAAACAAATTCTGAGTGATGTGCTACTTGAAACCAATTCTTGATCACATACACTTTTGTGTTTTGAGTATCACTTGCTTGCATCGATTATTTGTTTGTACTAAACCAAAATTAACAGAAGCCAAGTTTGAAATTATAACTTCTCTTCAGTTTTTTACTACTTAAGGATCAAATACAGAATGCATCAGTTGAATTCTGATGTGAGCCAATAACTTAAACACCGTTTGGAAAACTCATTCCAGAGGATAATTCGATGATTCCTTTATTCAATAATCAGCAAAAAAATATGCATAAACACTATTTCAGAAATTCTTAATAACCAATTTCGGAAGAACCAACCAAAGGACCAAGTTATCTTAACTTTCACCAAAGAAAAATTGCAAACGCATCAAACAGTGAAAACATTGCATCGCATTGAAATCATTTTCCTTACCAACAAACTGAACCACGCCGCGGATCACCTAATCCTAAACCGAACAAATGAAGCCAGACTCACTTTCAGGCAAGAACTAAGAGAAACCCAGATATAACAAAACTCAATTTTAATGTAAACAGCGTAAAATATTTCAAAGTTTTTCAACTTCGATCTATTTCAAGCTCATGCAAACAGACTTCATAAACTGCTCTGCTTCCAAACAACAAGAAATCTAACAAGAAAGAGGAATTCAAGCCACTTTCCCAGTTTATCAAAAGGATCAAAACAAAAAGAAGATAAACATCAGAATAGAAAAAAAGGAAAGAAAGAAAGAACGAGAAAAAGTAAGCAATAACATTATAGATTTACACAGAATTGAGATTGATGAAGTAAGAGACAAAGAAGAAGAGAAATGAAGCTGACCTCCTATCTTGAATCAATTTTCTGCATAACAAAGACAACCCATTTCACAAAATCAGATAAGAAAAATCCAGAAAGAGGATAAACCCAGATGGGAGCAGCGGTTTTTTATGAATGGCTAGAAGGAAAGCATAAACAGAGAGGGAAAAAAGGTCAAAAATTTGATCTGGGTCAAAGAAAGTGAAGATACAGATCAGAGAAGTTATGTGATGAAGAGCAATATGAGCTTAAAGATAGAAACTTGTGAGTGAAAAATGTAGAACTAGGTTAGAGAGAGAGAGAGAGAGAGAGAATGCAGTGAGCAAAGGAAGAAGTGAAAGAATGCAGAGAGAAATAGCAGAAAAAGAGTGGAAAAATAGAAAATGGAAGATAGCAAGATAGAGTGCAATTTTTCTCTCTTTTTATTATTTTTAATTAATTACTTTTGTCTCTAATAGTAATAAATACCTGTCAGAAATAATAATATTTTTTGAACTAGTATTCTGTATTAAGTTATTGTAATAATAACCAAATACTGCCACAAAAAGGTTAAAACCTCTTCTGTATTACAACTTTCTTTATTGTTATGAGGATATGAATTTGAATTGTGTTTTTGCCATCTTTTTTAAAAAGAAAAAAAAAACAGATCAATTTGATTAAATTAAATAACAACTACCAATATAGCAGCCAATGACAAAACATCTATTATTATTAACATTTTATAACTAATTTCTAGAGTAGTAAGATCTTTAACAAGGTAATTAAAGTTTTATTATTAATAAGTTTGAATTTAGTATGCCAAGATTTTTTATTATAAAATTGATTTTTTTTTCTTCAAGACATGGGTGAGAATAAATATTTGTTACTAAAATATATTTATATATATATATATATATATATATATATATATTATTTTCAAAAAGTTATTTCCTTTTTTAAAATATACATTTTCCCATTATATTTTTCTTTTTCTAAAACTAGTAAATGCTTGTAAAACTTGTATATACAAATATCTTTTCTAGATATAATATTTTTGAGAATATAATTCTTAGAAATATAAAATTACACATGAAACAAATTGTTTCGAGTGTAGGGACCAAGAGTCTACTAAGAACCTCTTCAACCTTACTCCTTTTCTGGAAATTTCCCCTCCTCGCAACTGAGATAACTTCTCCAAGAAATCCACTTCCTCGCTCGATCGGTTGGGTGGACGATCGGGGTACCTGTCTAAGATGCTCGACCGAGCTTAAGTAGTTACTGGACCGATCGGTGTATCAGTATAACTGCCGTAATAAATGCGAATTAAAGATCCTCACCAACCTACCTTTGGGCCCTATTTATAGTTTTCGGTGTGGGCCTGTGATTAGGGTTCCTTAATCACGACCCAATGATCATCTAATCAAGATTACTGACTTGTTTAACGTTAATTAATTCGATTGACTGGTGTTGTTTGGCCGTGCGACCGATGACCGCTTGATTAGGCTGGTTATATCTTGATTTTAACAAGTGAATCATTCGTATAACTGATGGACCCATGGTCATATATAAAGTGCTACGCGAACCTTAGGAGATTGATCGACCGATTGACCCGATGGCTGGTCAAATGATTGTCCTTTATCAAGTTAATGCGCTGTTCGTGTGGGGCCGAAGGACCGATGGTCCGTTGTGGAGTAAAGCGTAATTAATATGTAGGCTGATCGGTCGATTGTTCTTTTAAGTTGATACTCGTTTGTGATACCGATAGACCGATGGCCCCTAACATGGTTCGTTTGCGAGGCCGATCGACCGATGGTTCCTTAAGATATACGTGGTTTATTTGTTCGCCTGATTGACCGATAGTCCTATATTGTTCATTCGCGAGGCCGTTCGACCGGTGGGTATGTTTTTTCGTACGAGCCCTCCCAGCCTTGTTCGATGGACCTGAGGACTGGGCGTGGCCGATGGCCCGATGGGGCATACCGTACACAAGCCCCCCAGTCTTGAGCGATGGTGCAGGCGAAGCGAGAAGGTTTACTAAGACTGTAGTGTCGATGGACCGATGGCGTCCCCTGACAGTTATCTGACATCGTAGATCGTGCCTATATGTTAGGATTTGAAGCGTCGCGAAGTATGGGTCGTTGATCTGCGCATGATCGTGTGGTTCTAGGGCTGCCACGTGTCCCTAAGTCTTCCTATAAATAGGTACGTGTGGCTGTCGTTATTTTCACGCTTTCCTCTCTCTTTCTACCCGAGCCACTGATCGTCTTCTTCTATCTACAGGTAAAAAATGTCTTCCAGTGCATCGAGTTCAGACGGTTCTTCGGGCAGGGCGGTCGAGGTGTCCGGGGGCGGCGGGTCGATCTCTGCTTTGTTTAGCTTCTCAGATGTGAGGACCTCGCTCGGGGGAGTGTCAAGTTCAGCGGATTCTCCTATCCTTCTCTGCCAGAGGTGCAGGGATACGATTGGGCCCCTATGAGCCGGTACGCATGCGACAAGATTCCGATCGGGTAATGACCTTGGGGATCTGGTTGAGCGGACCAAGGTTTTTGGCGACGAGGTAGAGGATGGGTTTCTTCGGGTCAAGGTGTGTGCCAGTAACGAGAGGGTCTGCCACGACAAGGGGGCGGCGAAGCTAGAGTTTTTCTATGTCTATGCTTGCCTATTCAACGATCTGGGTCTGACTGTGCCGTTCGCCGACTGGCAGATGGCGGTGCTTCGTCAGATCCAATGTGCGCCGACCCAGATACATCCGAACGCCTGGGTGTCGATGCAGGCCTTCGAGGTTCTTTGCCGAGCGGTCGGTCTAACAGTCACTATGCCTCTGTTCCTGCACTTCTACAAGACTTGACCCACGATGTCGAAAGGTTGGGTTTCGTTTCTTGGGGCGAACAAGAGCCTATTCACTCTTTACCTCGCCTCGTATAAGGGTTTCAAAACCGATTTTTTCAAGGTAGCGATACCCGACCGGGGCAGGAAGTATATCTTCGATGAGGAGGGCCGACCGAAGTTCCCCTTGTACTGGACGGCGTTCCCTCTCCCTACTGATCCCTAGGCAGAAAACCGCTTGACCCCCGCCGAGCGGGCCAACCTGGCCGTCCTCAAGACCCTGCCCGACAAGATCCCCCCGAGGCCGCTGATCCAATGCCTCCGCTCTCCGGACTTGTCGAGGGCGGTTTATGGTTAGTTGTTATGATCTTTTCGATCGTCGTAGGGGTTGCAATTAACTTACGTGTTTTTTCTTGCTTGCAGATATTATGGCCCGAACGACGCTTTCTAACGCTGAGTTCCTGGCCCGCGCCAAGACCCGACGAAGGGAGGATGATGCCGCTGAGGAGGTCGCGCCCCTCCAAAGTGTCCCCGCTGCTCCTTCGATAGCTCATCCTCCTGCTACTATCGCTCCGACCGATGCCTCGGGCGTCGTCATCAGATCCCGATTTGTCGTGAAGCCTCCCAGCTCTGCTGTTCCCGGGGCTGCAGCAGATAGAGAAAAAAAGACTAAGAGGGGTGACTCCCCCACCGACCGATCATCCAAGAAAAACAAAAAGGTTGAGGCTTCTGGGTCGCTGGCCACTGCCTTCCTCGACGGCGAGGTTCGGCTTGACGAGGAGGTCTCCTTCCACTTGGGTCCTCGCGTCAAGGACATGCTGAAGGACGTATCCGAAGAGGAAGCTCTGCGAACGACCGGGGAACTGACCCTCAGGCTGGCCGCAATTTACACCAAGTTTCCCCGAGCCTACCGGGGCAAGATGGAAAGCCTGGAGAAGGAGCTCGCAGCGGCGAAGATGGAGCTCCAAGAAGTGAAAGCCTCCGCATCGGACCTGAAGACTCAGTTCGATCGCCTGAACGACATAAAGGCTGAGCATGCCAAGTGCGCCGGTCTACTTAAGGCCGCCGACTATCGGGCGAAGGAGGAGCAACTGAAAGCCAAGGAGGCGGCCGACGAACTTCGCAAGCTCTAACGACGCTTTAATGACTTAACGTTCGAGCACCTGGCCGCCGCCGGATCAGTTACAGATTGGCAAAAGAAAGCCAAAGAGTACCAGGCCGAGCTGCGCGTTGCCGATGATCAAGTTTTTGCTCAATATGAGACGGGCTTCCAGAATGTCGTCGATCAGGCTGTCTTCTATTATCGCTGCTTTCCCAACCGGTTTGATGTTCACTTGGGGTGGTGGATGGGAAGCTGGAAAGAGTTTTCGACCGGTTCGATGAAGTAAACGATCCTCCTACAGATAATTCTTAGTTTTTTAATTTAATTGTATATTTTGACATAACCGATCGAGTCCGATCGGCCTCGTGGTCGATCGTGCTCGATCGGTTATTAGGCCATTTTTTTACAAACATTTATATGTAAATGGCACATAGCCTTTCTTTTTTCTGTTGGTTTGTTTCTCTTTCGTCGTTTTTTACTGGCGATCGACCTTCTGCTTTATTCTTCGGTATCGTTGGCGATCGGCCGTTTACCATAGTAGTTTGATAATGTTGGCGATCAGCCATTGATCCTTTTTGTAAACTTAGTGTTTGAGCAAGTGTCACGATTAGCGATTGATCGGGCGATCGGCCCGTGATTTGTGACTTATTTCTTCTCATTGTTTTCTTCTGTTTGCTTCTTTGTTGCGCGTTCAATTTTAATTCCTTTAGATCATGGGCGTCGTGCCTTGATCGCAATGGACAGTTCGTGTCACTTATTTACCCGCTAGATCGCTTGGATCGGTGCTGACCGAGTAGGGCTTCCTCGTGGAAGCCCTTGCCTAGACCGGTCAGGCTTTTGCCCAGGTCCCGTAGGGAGCCCCGTCGGTTAGTTAGTAGGATTTGAATGAAACACTCATTTTATTGAAAATGTCAACTGTAATACATTTTTAAATGTGAGGCGTTCCATGTGTTCGGTATTTCCTTGCCGCCTAGGTGTTCTAGCCGATAGGCTCTGTTTTGCAGGTTTTCGATTATGCAGAACGACCCTTCCCAGTTCGGAGCCAGCTTCCCTTGTGTCGATCTCTTGCGCGCCTCGTTGGTTTTTCTCCACACTAGATCTCCTCGGGTGAAGCTCCTTGGTTTGACTTTTGCATTGTATCTCCTGGCCACCATCCTCTTGCATGCTTCAACTCGTACTGCCGCTCTTTCTCTCCGCTCGGTCGTCCAGTCCAATTCTTCTCGCATGCGTCCGCAATTTATGTCAAGGTCCTGCATCTCCCGCCGAAGAGTGGGCTCTCCTACTTCAACTGGTAGCATGGCGTCTGTTCCGTACGCTAGGTTGAAAGGAGATTCTCCGGTCGTCCCATGCGGAGTGCACCGGTAGGCCCAAAGGACCTGCGGCAGTTCGTCCACCCATGCTCCTTTGGCTTCCCCCAATCTTTTCTTCAGCTCTGCCACTATGACCTTGTTCATGGTTTCGGCTTGGCCATTGGTCTGGGGATGCTCGACCGAGCTGGTTACATGGCATATCCCCACCTGCTTATAAAAATCCTTCAATTTCTTGTCGATAAACTGCCGGTCGTTGTCGGTGATGATGGTGTGGGGCAGGCCGAAGCGGCAGATGATGTTCCGCCAAACAAACGAGTGGACCTGCCGAGCGGTGATGTTGGCCAGGGCTTCTGCTTCGACCCATTTGGTGAAATAATCTACCGCGACCAGTATGAATTTCTTTTGTGCTCGACCGATAGGGAATGGACCGACGATGTCCATACCCCACTGCGCGAACGGCCAAGGGGATGTTAGGCTATGTAGTTCGGTCAGGGCTCTCTTAACGTCGTTCCCATGAGCTTGACAGCCTTCGCATCTGTGTATCATAGCCTCACAGTCTTGCTCCATGGTCGGCCAGTAGTAACCCGCCCGGAGTATTAGCGCCTTCATCGTCCTCCGACTGGTGTGCATTCCACAAACGCCATTGTGGACCTCGTTCATGACATACATCGCTTCTTCCTCCGACAGGCATTTGAGGAGCGGCGCGGTGAAGCCTCGCTTGTACAGGTCTTCCCTGATAACAACAAATTGAAGCGCCCGGCGCTGCTCGATCGGTTGGGTGGACGATCGGGGTACCTGTCTAAAAGGCTCCGATGCTTAAGTCAGTTACTGGACCGATCGATGTATCAGTATAACTACCGTAATAAATGCGAATTAAAGATCCTCACCAACCTACCTTTGGGCCCTATTTATAGTTTTCGGTATGGGCCTGTGATTAGGGTTCCTTAATCACGGCCCAATGATCCTCTAATCAAGATTACTGACTTGTTTAACGCTAATTAATTCGATTGACTGGTGTTGTTTGGCCGTGCGACCGATGGCCGCTTGACTGGGTTGGTTATATCTTGATTTTAACGAGTGAATCATTCGTTTATAACTGATGGACCGATGGTCATATATAAAGCGTTACGCGAACCTTAGGAGATTGATCGACCGATTGACCCGGTGGCTGGTCAAATGATTGTCCTTTATCAAGTTAATGCGTTGTTCGTGTGGGGCTGAAGGACCGATGGTCCGTTGTGGAGTAAAGCGTAATTAATATGTAGGCTGACCGACCGATTGTTCTTTTAAGTTGATACTCGTTTGTGATACCGATAGACCGATGGCTCCTAACGTGGTTCGTTTGCGAGGCCGATCGACCGATGGTTCCTTAAGATATACATGGTTTATTTGTTCGCCCGATTGACCGATAGTCCTATATTGTTCATCCGCGAGGTCGTTCGACCGGTGGGTATGTTTCTTCGTACGAGCTCTCCCAGCCTTGTTCGATGGATTTGAGGACTGGACGTAATCGATGGCCCGATGAGACATACAGTACACAGACCTTTTCTAACATGAAACAAATAAGAATGGAAGAATGTTTTTGTTTTTTTCCTGTTCACCACCCAATTTAATTCCTCCCTCAATTATGTTACACTATCGAAATTTCTATAATTATTGAAGAATATATGAATATTTATGATCATTACTATACAATTATTCTTTGTCTTAAAGTATTAACTTTTCTAAAAGACAATAGTTTTACATTCACCTATATATTATTAGACTGTGCTTTTAGAGTTTGACATTTGATATTTTATTTGGTTGGACAATAGAGGAATGTCTAGTAATCTTATAATAAAATAGTCTTTCATGCTCTTATAGGATCATTCAGCCTTCAATTTTTTTGCCACATAAGACTATGTATCTTTTAAATGAAATGTTACATTTATCATTATACACATAAAGTGATCACATTAAAATACAACATTCACATTCATTTATAATAAGATTCACTTTTTTTTTAAATGAATTAACTAAAATATTGATTTTCGTGATATTATATGTTAAAAGTGAGGCTATTGATTTTCTTCCGTAAGATTTGCTTTTTAAATTATTACTTAATCTCTTAAAAATTGGAAAAATATTAAACATATGTAAAATAGTGGAGATTAACGATTTTCATATTTTTAGTGTGGAAAATCTTTTAGGATCAGAAAATAAGATTCACTGTAAATTGTATAATATTACGACATCCAGGATAGTATTGATTTTTTTCAGAATACTTTTTTCTTAAAGATTGTTATATTTTTCTTTTTGTCTATGACTGTAAGATATTAAAATGAATCATTATGTTTAACATGACTTTAAAAATAAATCATTTTTAACAAATCATTTAGCTATTTTTATAATATATATATATATATATATATATATATATATATATATATATATATATATATATATATATAAAAGTTTTTAAAGAGAACTAAGAAATTGATATCACTTCAATTCAAAATATTAAAATAATAGGTTTGAGCCTTCTTTCTTATATGGTGTCCAACTTTGTTATTTATGTCCTATATAGAATTTAGACTCATATTTGAATTATTCTCAACAATCTCTCATCGGTAATGATTCTCTTCTACTTGAGTACATATTTTCACGAAAACACAAATGGTTCAAATTAGTTATCAAGATGAACCAAGAACTCAGATACTATTAATAGACTTTTTTCAAGATTCATTAGGATGGACTTGAGCGTAACACACTTATAAAATTAATATTACTTTCAACCTAAAATCTTATAGGATAATTTGTATATTATTTTTTTATATGATATTTAACTTTATTATTTTTATGATTTAAACTCACACTTAAATTATTTTTATTATTTTCAAATATATATATATATATATATATATATATATATATATATATATATATATATATATTTGTCTGCCAGTAAAATGTGACTTATATTGATTGTATTCCTTTAGCACAAGCACGTTAGGTTTAGACCCATTAAGGGGATTTAAGCATTACTCCTTATTAAATATTAACTTCAAAAATCATGTTTCCTTACAATATTTAGAAGTTAATTATAAGACATTGCAACTACTAGAAACATTTCAATAAGCCATTAAGCTTGACAATTTTTAGTTAAATATAAAATAAATATTATAAATATATATATATATATATATATATATATATATATATATATATATATTATTTGCCATGTATCAAATATTTATTTTGCCGCACACATGTATATGAATTTCATAACTGATGAGTTCTGTATTTTATACCTATTATCATTATAAAACCTAAATTATAATTTGTAGCATCATTATAATATGGACACCCACTAAAAGGAATTATATTTTTGGAATTTCTACTTTGTTGGTTAGACTTCGCTTTCATATACTTATACCTTTCAAATCATATTCAACGATCAATACATACACTTTTAGCATTTCCATACCAAAAAAATGCATGCTCACACATCATGATCATTTTGGTAATATATATTTAAATTAGGCAAGTTTTTAAAAATAAGTAAAAATATTCATTAATGTTAAAAAAAAATCGTATCATCCCTTTCAAAATATTAACATACCTGAAATATTATTATAAAGCCTTCATAATAAAATAAATTAAAATCATTTTAATAAATTTACATTTTTCTAATTGAGACCCAATATGGCTCAGATTTTGAAGCTTAACTTACAAATTATCTAGTGAATTAATTAAGAAGTATACATATAACTTACACTTCACAATTTTAACTAAATTAGAATTATGTATTAAACATTATTACCCTTACTATTGAATATGGTGATATTTGTACTTTTGCTTTAAAATAAACTTTGTAAATTTAATATAAAATAAAATACTCTAATAATTGAAGCAAAGAAAAATTAAAGAACAATTTTTTGGTTTAGTAAGTTTTATGGACCAAATATTCAGTGTCTATTTTTTTAAAGAAGTCTATTTAGTATTTTATATTAAATTGATGTTAACACTGTGATCGCATGTTAATAATTATAAACTTCTTTAACCCTTCAATCTATTATTACTACACAACATACATGTTTTTATTCTTTCCGGAGGTGATCATGAAGGTGCAATGACTAAAATCAAAGAGAATCAAAAGTTAGAGAAGTCCAGACAAAATTATTAACATAAGATAACTTTTGAAATAGTATTAACATTAATTTAATAAAAATAACTATATTGACTCATTTTAAATAAAATATGGATTGAATTGGATAAAAAATTAAAAAATTACATTACATAAATCCCTTAAATACTGAGAAAACAACCTAGAAAGCCAACAAATTTCTCGCCAAGTTCGTAGGATACAGCATAATGTAACAAAAATAAAAGGTTTTAATAAAATGAAAAATTACAATATGCAACATATAAAGTATTTAATATTTAATAGATTTTTTATGAATAACTAAAATGACCAGTAAAAGAAAAAAAAAATATTAAATACTACTCAACCCCTACTCAAAATCAAATTCAAAATGATAAATGCAACATGGTAGTTGGGGCCGCCATAGGGCTATTGTCCCTTTGTAATGATGCCATTTAACGAGTTCCAACTTGAGTCCAAGCTTTAATCATCTAATGAAAGGACAATTCAAATTAGACACTATATTTGCTCAAAAAAGTGTAGAATTGAAAACCTAGAATTCAATGGCCAATTGAAGGGAGCCACCTAAAATAGGATTCTAAAGTTAGGATTGAACGGTGGTTAGTTAAAAGTAGTTTGGTTGCTTTAAAGTTTGTATTTAAATACTGGACTTTTGCCCCGGCAAGAAAGGCAGAAATTCCAACTTATCAGTGTGGAGGAAACTAGTCACTAATATAGTTCAAGATCACTTGTTTCCTTAATTTCTGATTTTCAAAAGATAACAATTGGCTCTAGCAAATATCTAAAGATTACACTATTCATCATTAAGAAAGTTCATAGTCTTGCTAAGTTGCCATGCTTAGTGTTTGAAGGTTCTAAATAATTTTGGTTGGCTCTAATATGGATAATAATTCAGCATAGTTGAAGAGGGGACAAAATTCTCTCAGATGCCATGTGGGTTTTCTGCAACTCCTAGATATCAAAACTTGCAGTGTCTAATTTCAGAAGCATATTGTTTTACATAATGCCAAGCTACGGTGAGCATGTATGTTCCTCTTAACAATTTCTTTGGCTGGAAACATAATCATATCAACAATTTTATTCAACCCAGAAACCTGGTCATCTAATTTTCAATTGCGAAATAATACAGTTTCTCATCCTCAACAGCTCCACTGTGTGGTTCATACTTGAGGAACAGATCTAGTCAGACTATAAATTAAACCCTAGTGATCTGCAATGTAACTGGGGTAAGAAGGTGATATTGACAACATACGTTCTATCTAGCCAACGTTCTTTCCATCTACAAGAAGTGTGATAAATATCATCAATCTGCAATCAGAAATCCCCAAGATGTTAGCTCATGAAAACCTGCATACATTAGTCGATGCCTGCTGACATGCTGATCTTCAATTGGCTATCTGCATTGCGCACACCATGAATAAACTTGCAGTTCAATCATCCTTAAAATATGGTGAAAACAGGGGATGCGCAATTATCTGAAGCAGAACCGCAACCAGATTGAAAGATTAATCCATTATTATCCACATCCGAAGCAATTAATCTCAGTGAAAGACCGGATTTATTATCTCATATTTGCTTTCATCAAGTAATACAATCGAAGTGCAGGATTTCTTCAACCAACTAAGACTCAGAAGAAATCTGTGCCTTTAAATCCCGCCATACTTGAAGGCCAGACGGATGGCGATTCACGTACATCTTCTCAAACGCTTTCTCAGAGCATGCAATTATAGTGCTCAAAGCAAGCCCTGCTTCTGCAGCTCCATGCCTTTTTAGCCAATTATACATTGAAAACCTCAGCTTAACCCTTTCAGCTGAATAGGAAAGGAAAGAAGGAAAACTAGCCAAATCCGACATTGAATATCCTTCATTCACAAGAGACTCAATTTTCATGTTTATCCTATCCGTGGTCTGACTAAGAATCCGCGGGGACTCTCGAATCATCTTACAGACAACCTCATAATCCAACCCTGCATTAACAATAAATTCAAGTCTCTCCTGAAGCTCAGCTCCCCTACCCCTGAACAACTTAATCGACTCATTCATTGCTTTGGAGTTCTCTTCATACCCCAACCTCAGCATGAACTCCTTCTTCAGCGCCTTGGATTCATACTCCACATACGAGTTAACCAGAGGCTCAATTCTCCTTCCCAAAGCCCAACTCTTCATTACTACAGGATCATCCCTCACAACTCTACACAGTCGCTTCTTTCCAACATTCAAGTTAGTAAGCAAAGTAATCGTTCTCTTCATGGTGAAGGATCCCAACACCAAGCAGTGAGACTGCAAAATCCTCCCAATCTCCGAAGCCTCCATCTTGATCTCTGTCAAGAACAGAAAACACAGCCTCAAATTGGACAAAAATTTCACAGCCCGAATCTCCGGAAACTCGTGCAGCATGACACAAACCCGGTTTACAGACAATCCAAATTTCAACAAAAAGCCAATCAAGGATAACACACAACCTCCAGATTCCTCAAAAATCAATCCAGGGTGACGAGTGATTAAATCACACAATTGTTTTTCATTGAAAACCGTAGAAAGTAAACTCAAAACCTGAAACATTACCCTCCAATTACAACAACCCTTGTTAATCAACAAATGCTCTCCAATCCATTCGCAATCCTTTCCAATAACACGTTTCAACATCTCCACAACCTTAACAAAATCAAAATCAACACCCCCAACCAAAATGCAGGGGCTGAAAGCAACCACATTGATCAAAGTCTTCCGCGAAACACCGAGGTTTTCGTATTCCCGAAGCTTCGAGATCAAGACCCCGGGTTTATACCGAAAAACCTGAGGTGCAAGTTTGAAAACCCTCCCCATCTTGGTGCGGGGAACCCCGTAGTTGCAGAGCGCCTGGTGATTCTCCATGAGCAGAACGTCATCGTTTAGATAAATCATGTGAGGCGGGAGAAGGGGCGCGTACTCGGAAGGGGAGAGACCCGCGCTCTCGAAGAAGGGCTCAAACTCGTTAATGGGGTGGTAGCGGAGGTAGCGCGAGATGGAGCGCTTGGTGTCGACGTGCGGAGTGTGCAAGTGGGTTTTGGCGAGGAGGTCCTGGAGGAAGGAGGGCGAGTTTTTGCACATGTTGTCGGCGTCTAAGAAGTTGAGGCTGCGCGTGGAGTGGAGGTACTCGAGCAATGCGGCTTGGGCTTGTTTTACGGTGGCTTTTCCGGCGAATTTAGTGGCGGATTTGGTGGTCTGGAATCTAGGGTTTTGGCAGGGTTTAAGAAGGAAGAAGAAGCACTGAGCGTGGAGTTTCCGAAAGGGGAACATGGTGGGTACGGCGTCGTTTTGGAAGGGTGATAATACAGAAAGGTGGAGAGTGAAGTTAGAGAGAAGAGAAGACACATCTTTGGGTCAACGGCGCCGCTAGGGCGAACCCACTGCCATGTTGCTGTGTTTCAGAAGCCACGCCAAAGCCCACAGTCAACTCATGTTCCGGCGGAGATGGGTTAGTTATAAATATCATTCTTGTTTTCGTGGTACTAACAAAATTCAAAAAATGTTAATTTAATTTTAAATATAGTGGTCATTTTAATTTATGTAATGTTTCTATCAATTTTTTGATAATAGACTTAATTTAATTTCAAATATAGTGGCCATTTTAATTTATGTAATGTTTCTATCAATTTTTTGTATTAAGTACTTCAAATTTGTATCAACATCTTTTCATGAAGTCATGCTGTCCCATGAGTTCAATGGATAATTTTTCTCAAAATGAAAACACCAAATTGTAATACCTATCTTACTAGTTTAGTTTATTCCATAAAGATAAGAAAAAAATTGATAATTCTCCTTTTATTCAATGCAAAAACAGATTTATTAAAGATCCTAATAGCTCCAGCCTTTGTACGCTAGAAGAGGATGATTTTCACATTCCAACATTCTCTTATATATCATAATTATGTTATATAAAATCACAAAATTATTATTATTAAAATAAAATAATGACAATAATAATAAGATTGATTTGATTATTTTATAAACATTATTTTATAATTTTTGTTATAAATAAAACCATTTCTTTTTTTTTACTCAATACAATCATTCATATATTTACTTAATTTTCTGATATGTTCTCATGTGTAGCTCTCCTAATCATAATTTACAAATGAAAATATCATAAATCTGTCAGTTTTACGATACTTTTCTTTTTGGTTGGATTGAAAGAAAAGACGAAAGAAGACCAAATAATCTTTATTTTTTCATTTCTTTCCATTCAGGATTTGTCACTATAGTATTTCTAAAATTTTCATTTTTTTACTACAGAATGTATAAATCATTTCCATGTCTATTTTATATCTTCCCCGTCTGAATATTTTCATTAATGTTCAAAAACAAGGACTGGGAATGGATTCTGCGAAGTAGGAGCCACCTGAAGGACATCCCTGCAACAGTGGCCATGTGGTGTGATTCGTGAACAAATGTCGATAAAGGAAGGGTTGAAAATTTTATAAATGTAAGCAATCACACTCAAAAGTAGCAAACTCAAAGGGTTAACTAAAATGCAGAAAAAAAAAATGGTGCTCCCGTTCAAGATATTCAGAAGAAAAAATACATATAAAAAATTTCTAATCAATATTACAGGTAACGAATAAGAATGTCAAAAATCAACTAGATGAAAAGCTGTAAAGAGAGGAAGCAGAGGTTGATTAACAGGTGATGGGATGACTTATGAGATGAGAGGTAACTAATAGCTAAAATGATTTGAAAAGAAAAGCAAAGAGAGGGAGTATCAAAATCATCACATTCAGTTAAAAAATACATTCATTGCTTGGGATAGTAATAAGGGTAGTTGTTCATTCCTACAGGCTGGGTAGGCGGAAACCCATGTTGGTCTTTCTTTGCAGAAAGAGGAGGGTAAGGAATCTGCCCTTGTGTTGGATAAGGAGAAGGTACAGTGTGAGGGTTTGGATACGGAGATGCAGAATATGGTGCAACAGTTTGGGGATAACTGTAATTTATAGGGGGGCCAGAGCTTACATGAGCTTTACCAGCCTGCATATAGCCTGTGCTCATAGTTAAGGCAGCCATTGGAACCACTCCAGAGGGAAATTGCTGCTGCCCAGTTTTACCTTTGTTGGAATCAGCATATTTTACAATTATATTCCTTCCCTGCAATCAAAACAAGTACAACATGTCATGTCAGAACTTCCAAAGTTTATACAGCTCCATATTAATTGCAATTTCCATTTGAGGAAATAACAACTGCCTGCAATCAAAACATGAGATTGTTTTTTATCATACTAGATTACTGTCTAGTTAGATAATTACCGATTAGGGAAAGAACCTCCTCTAAATATACTACATGATAGGAGCTTTGTATTTTAGTCATAAATAGGGTTAAAAATAAAAAAAACAGATTCATATGTAGGTTGAGTAAATTTTGGTTGTATTTCTGACTACCAATATAAATATGTTAATTTGAATCCTAAAAGTTATTCATACTGTTATTTGTAAATTAATAATGTAGATGTACTAATTTTTTAGTGTCACGTGCTATCATCCCTGCAAATATCAACATTCTTAGTTTAAGAGCAACAAAGTTACTATCAAGACCAGAGAACATATTTATTAAAGGTTAAGAATCAAAAACACCAAAATATTTTAAGAGAAACCGATTTCAATACGGGTAAATTTTGGAAGTATGAAAAATTTATTTAACCCTATAGTCTAATATGTAGCCTAAAAGTGTGTAAACCACCATTTTTTAATATTACTTTTCCTTTACTGTATAACTAAGATGCCTTTTTCATTGATCTTTCATTTCTTATTGTCACATCCCAAGACATTTTTAAGCACAGAAATAAACAGGTCCCACTCTAACAGCTAACCTCGGACTTGATATAAAATATGAAGCGTTTGCTTACCCCAAGAGTCTTTTCAAGATCATCTATGGCCTTCTTGGCAGCTTCTGCTGTCTTGTACGTGACAAAGCCAAAGCCACTACAGTTGGAAATAAACAATAATAACACGTTACCGTAAGCAAACAACTCAGAGCATTACCAAAACATACATAAAATAGGTTGTTAAATATGATTTTTTTTAAGTTGATAATTCAGAGAACAAAATTTTGGAACTTCAAATTGAGACTTCGACAGAACAAATCGGTACAAAAATATATATGAAATTGATAATTTGAGAGAGCATACAATTAAAATATAGTTTTTGCTCTGTGACTGTTGCAAATATATAGTATAGACAAAGCTCTATATATGACCGTTGCTCTATATAAACCATTTTCTTTAAAAGAAAAATAATCAAAGCCACTACTGGCAACCCGTTTCTAGGCTGCTACAGTGAGCACAAATAGATTTTTTCAAAACCAACACTGGATGCTCTCCACCGGTGAATACATACTTAAGTGAGCTGGGGTAACAAATTAACAACTATCTTTCTCAGGGATTCGAGCTTTTCTCATGGAAATTAAAAAGACTATAAAATTTTGTATCCAAGTAATACTTGTTGCTACTTTTACCGTGACTCATTTGTATCCCTGTCATATGCAACTGAACCTTCATCTATTTCACCGTGCCTCGCAAAATAGTTGAGCAGCATTTCGCTTGTGACTTCTGGTGATAAGCTTCCTATATAAAGCTTCCTCAGGGAAAGATCAGGAGCACTACTTGTTCCACTTAGACCCTCACAGGCTAGGTTACAGACAGCCAATCTTCCCTGAAAACACAAATTTCTACAATCAACCAGGGGAATGTCGGAATGACAGCTGCAGACAGCACCTACACAACTAAACAACTAAAATCTATAAATATAAAGAAAATAATCTTCCTGTGTATTTAGGCTCTAATGTTTAAAAAATGTCACTAGGCCTGACTGTTTCTCAACAGTACAAGGTAGGTAAGTGTAAATTGGATTCTGCAACATGAGACAGTATTGAGAAAAGTGAACAAACCCTGATTACAGGTTGTTTGCTAGCAGAAAATAAGCCCCCTCAACAAAGAACCACATACAAAATAATCTTCTTGATACATCTCATAGTTTGCATGTATTGGGATTGGCAAGTTAAGAAATTCAAAGAGGCAAACTCAGTTACCATGATGTTTCTAAAGCAAAACTGCAGATTCATGTATATAAGAGACCAAGATCCAAAGCAATAAAATGGGGTAAAGCTTACATCAATTAATTTGCTAGAAGCTCTCAATGCTTGCTGAGTTGATTCCATATTTTTAAAAGTGATAAATCCATAGCCACGGGACTTCCCTGTTACTTTATCATAGATCACAGCTCCTTCCTCAATTTCTCCATGCTCTTCAAATGCCTGAAAAAATAAGCAATGTATAAGAGGCAACATAAGGAGAAGAAAGAATTTTTTTTTCAGTCTCAAGGCTTGAGCCAAAGACAAGGAACTGGTTGGAAATAAAGGGACATAAAATTGGCGCTCTAGAAAATAAATTTTGCTGGCCACATTCCATGTGACATGGAAGCAATCACATGCATGACACACTAAACACAATCACCAATGCACTCACAGCACGCAAAGTTTCTGAAGTGGTATTCCATGCCAAGCCACGAACAAAAAGCTTTCGATGGGCAGGATCTGCACTTGCAATACTTTTTATTTCTTCTGCAATTGAAGGATATTGGGACCCTCTTTATGCCTCAACATGAAAACAAACACACATGCACACGGTCAATCACACAGCATACAAGTGGGAGCAATTTCTTTTGGCCCCTTTTTATGCAAAGCACACCAAGCAAGCAGAAGGTACCAACAATTCAAAGATGTCAACTACACATTGTATACACACACATATAAAGCAATGCCCAAAAAAGGATTCTGTTCTGAACAACTGAGGCAGAAAATTAATAACTGCCTCAAAGTAGAAAAAAAAATATTTTCACAAAGCATTTATTGATTTTATTTTAATGTTTTAGGTACAAATAGTCGATTTTTGTTTCATATGGTCATAATTATAATAATGCTAAATTTGTCAATGAACAACCATGATGCCCTGAGATGACAAGCCTTGGCACACCAGCAGTAACTAGTAAGGTCACTGCCTTGTGTCCTAGACGTATAAGGTTCAAACCCTCAAACAAACTATCCCCTTGCAAGGATAATGCCATATACTTCTTTCCTCCCCCAATCCCACTATGTGATGGTCACCTTTCTAGAACTGTGACAACAAAGTGCACTGGGTCCGGGTCAGCATTAAGTCATCAACTAGAGCCTAGATTATATGCCAAACACCACCTTTCATCCCCACAAGAAGAAGCATCTGGCAATGAGGGTGAAACAGCTTAATGGAATGCAAGAAGGAGGAAATTGTTATGGTTGTCCATATTTCAATCTGTACTAAGAAAAAGGGACCAAAATTGAGTATGAAATTATTCCGAGGACTATGTCAATATGGTGAAAATAGTGAAAAAAAAAATGCTAGTTCCTAAAGAAATAACACCCGCAACACTAATTCCTAAAGAACCATGCTTCAACAATTTTAAGGCCAAATCCTGCAAGTCCAAACTTTACCACATGCTCACAAATCCAACAAAGTTAAAAAAACTATATATTACACCCAATGGACCCGACCACAAGATACAAGTTCCATACGAGCCAATTCAAAATGAAAATACCCTAACACAATTCAAGGAAAGAACTGCAATACCAACGGATAAAAGCGAAAAAAAATAGCAAAAAAGCATGGGGAAACTGATTGCACGGAGAGGATGACGAGGAAAAAAAAAGTTGAAGAAGGAAAGAAGTGAAATGGAGGATATGAAACGCACAGTTTAGCTAGAAGATCAACGAGTTGGGGTTTAGCAAGAGGTTCAATAAGGAAGCGAAGTTCTTCCTTGGAAGCAAAATCACCGTTTCCAGCTTCGTCCAGTTTTCTCTTCTTCAAATCTTCCATGTCTTCTTCTTCTTCACCTTCTTCCACTCAACACCTCCGAACCCAATGCATTAGGTCTTTAATTGGGCCTCTCTTATACATGCAGTGCGGGCTTATCTTGGAAGAAACTCCAAGGCCCGTGGGCGGCCCAGCCTCACCGTAAATAAATTTGTGAATATACTTTCTATGTATAACCAAATTATTTGTCATTTTCTTAAAAAAACAAAAATTGCTGTTATGTATTTTTATGTGTAGAGACGCATTTACCTTTACTATAACAAAAACAATTACGTCTATTTAAAAATTATTGAAGATCAAACACAATGTTTAATTATCTTAGTAATTTAAACAAAATTAAAATGATTAGATTAAGATTATAATTTCTAATGTGTCAATATTTATCTTTATATTTATATTTATCTTTCTCTATTTGTTTATGACTTCCATTTTTTATATTCTTTCAATAAAAAAATTACTCACTCTTTAATTTTACAAGTTTTATTTTATTTTATTTTTTATTTTAAATTATAAAAATTCTTAAAATTTTGAAAGTTACTCAACAATATTGAAGTAAATTTATTTTTTTACCTAATTATATCTACATAATTTTTCAAAAATATATTGAGTAACTAGAAATGTTTCTTAACATTACAAAACTTTTGAATTTATATGACTAGGGATGACCAACTTTCCAAAAACTTACTCATGTTGCATCTTAATTATATCATTCATTTATTTATCGTTTCCTATATAGATCAGATCCACTCATCGCATTTTATTTATATCTTATTTTCATTAAAAACTTATTTTAACCTTACAAAAATTAAAATGTCATTCTTAAATTACCGAATCATAAAATTATATATATTAAAGTATAATATAGAAAACATCTTTAGCATTAAAAAAATTAAATAATATATTTTAGCTATAAGATCGTAAATATTATATTTTTAAATTAAAGTTGTGTAATGTATGTATTAAGTTCTAAGATTTTTTAAATATCAAAGTTCTACCAATACATTGAGTTCTATACATAAATGTACGTGACCAGCTAATAAATGTTTGCTATTTAAGTAAAAAATATTTAATGCATTTACAAGTTTTCAACATTCACGAACACAAGACATAAGAAGACTTTTAGTTTGTTTCACTACAGTTTTAAAGGATTTGCATTAAATCTTTTCTACAAACTCTATGTAAAGAAGACTCTGAAGAAATAGGGTTGAAACTATTATAACTATGACAAAATCAAATTCTTGTACTCTTAAAACATTTATTTCAGATGATGTAATTCAGTAGATTGAGATAAGAGTACTTTTAAAGTAGTTGAAGTGTGGGAAAAAAATGATGTTTTTCTCTCCACCAATAAAATTCGCAATAGATAACTACGAAACACGATATTTTAATATCTATTTATAAATTAGTTATGTATAATATTATATTATCCATATTTATTATTTATAAAAATTAAAATTTAATTTATATTTTATTAAATTAAATTTAATGAAAATTTAAAATCATTTTATATTTTATTAAATAAAATTTAAATAAAATTAAAATTTACTTTATATTGCTTTTTTTGTAATTTCATTTATATTTTATTTTAAAAATTATAAAAGAATTTTTAAAAAATATCTGTGGCATCCATGGATATATGTAGGTTTTGAAAAATTTACGAATATTTTTTGAACAAGTATCTGACAAATATGGAAGTAAGTAACGCATAATTTTTTTTATTACGGATCAATTTATAGATAGACACTATTCATGTCTGATCCAACTTGTGATCTTCTCTAATTGAGTCCAAAGAACACTCATGCTTATTCAAAATTAATAGATTTCAATAATACTTACTTTATAACTTGTAATATTAGTATGTTTAAGTGAACCTTGATTTTGTTGATAAAAAGTTGGATTTAATATAAGTTTATCATAATAATCAATATAAAAACATCTTTTGTAAATCTTTCAATTTTTTTATTTTTTTTTATATCGGATGTTATTACTCCGTTTTTAACTAAGGAAAGAGGATTTAGTAAAAATAACTTTTGAAAAACATTTCTACAATATGTCGATAAGTTAAATCTAATATTTTTCATCAAACACATTTCTTAAAAAAAACTGATTTAGAATGTAACTTGTTTTGTTTCGTTTAACGGACAAAAAATTACAAAATCTTTTAAAAAAATATAAAACATAATTTAATCATTTGTTATTGTACTTTTGATTTGTTTCTATAGTTTTAATAAACGAATGGTTAATCCTACAAAAATCTTTTAAAAAATTTAAAATATAAATAATTTATTCTTGTATTTTTGGTAAGTTTGTAACGTCTCAATTTAATTGAATTATTCAAATAAATAGAACGTCGCATGTTTATAGTATAAAATAGGGCACCGATATAAATTATACTGGAATGGAAACCCAAATACCATGAATAGAATCTAAACACAAATTAGATTAAACTGAAAATTTGCTCAAATGAAGAAATGCTCAAATGAGCAATAAAGGATCCAGGAAGCCTAACTACACCACATCCTCCCTGTCAACATCACAACCACTCAGAGTCTCCACATCTGCTCACACCAAGGATTTGGTGATCATCGCAAAAAGGAAAAGTCAAAGAAGAGAACAGACACAAAGAGAATGGGTAAGCTAGAGTAAAATAATTTTCAACATGTTATTAAGCAAGTAAATGTTAAATCAGGTTATAAACATACAAAGTAGTAAGCACCTAGTTCATGTGATAGCAAACAAATGCAGAGTGTAGACGCAAGGGGTTATTACCCAACCACACATAGAGTTAATCCTCTAATATCTTGGGCCCAATATGTCCCAAGACTAGGACCTCCTGCCACTTTCACCACATAAATCATTTTGTTTTATGTGAGTGTGAATGATTATTATAGTTCAAGATACCTTCCTTTTTTTTAGGAATCCAAGTGTGAGTCTAAGTCCCACATTGGCTAGAAATGAGAAAGTAGAGCATTATATAAGAATAAAGACCCATAAACCCACTGCCTTAAGGTTTTGGGTTGAGAGTGGTGTCAATGCCTTATGTGGTTAGGCTCAGGTCTCATTGGTCTTGTATAATTTTATTACAAGAATTGTTAATTTTTTAATACATGTGCTAGAGGAAACCGTTGAAAATTTGTATGAGTTATTATGTTATTTTGTTAACTGGATAACATAATCGCAAAAGATTAATCACATTTTTTTTAAATTTAGTTTTACGGTATATCATGGACTCAATATTTTATGAAATATTCTTTTATTATTGGTGAAGCAATTACTCATATTAAAAAAAATGTAGTTTTTTTAGATGTAAAATATAAATCATAATACTTAATTATTTTTTCCATTTATTAAATACTTAAATTTTTTATATTTTTTAATTATCAAAGACTTAATTAAGTTAGTTATAAAGAATGTTTCTTTATTAAAGTGAATTAATCACTCTTAACTTATCTTTAGCATCGCTTGGAACTTCTAATTAAGACAATGGTCGTCTCAATCAAATCATTAGAGTTCTGTTTGTATTAATGAATGGTGCTGTAAGAATAGATGTGCAAGTATTTGGAGGAGTAGATTTGTCCATCCACCTTTTTTGACTTGATAATTTAAATAAAGTATTTGAAAAATAACATTTCAAATCAAAATAATTTCAATTTCAAGCATCTTAATTTTTTTTAAAATTGGAAAATCTTAATCTTTAAAGTTGTTTGTACATTGAAAGGGTTATTGAATTCAGTGCAATTTAAACTCTTTAAAGTAATTGTGAAATACAACCATAATTATTATGTACATGTGTTTAAGTTAAGACGTGAAATGTTAAAAGGTGGATTTCACATTACCGACAATACTCTAAATTACTCTAAATTAGTCTTATTTTTAATTAACGTAAACATTCAATATAAAGGATAATTAACAATAAATAAACCATACAATAATAATAAATACAGGTGTCAAAGTGTTTATATACGACCCTCACTTAGTGAAAGTGTTTTCGGTTTTTTTCTCTAAGTTATGTGACAACTCTCTTTATGTGTCAATGAATACTGTGAGATTTGTGTGTGGAAGTGCAGAACAAAATGCACATAGACATGCTCACATTTTGAAGTTGCTGCCAAAACCTCGTTTCTCACACTTACATGTTCGATTGTCTATTGCAAGACAAAAGGCAGCAAAAATAGAGTATCTTATCAAAACAATTCAACCATCATTAGGGGACAGTTGCTTCCAGTTCTGTGTCCAGTTTCGTTTTTTTCTTTTGGTAATCTAACATTACTTTCAATTGCTGGCTTTGCTGTTGAATTAGCATTTGCAGATTTCGTTGCATCTAGGAAACAAGCACAACATAGTAAAGGGTAAGTTTAAGTTTCATAAAAATTTTCATTCATGTGTCAATAGATATTTTCATCAAAGAAATTCTATGTATTACCTCTAGTTGTTGGCAGATATTCCTCCGAACCTCTAGTTGCAGTTGCCTTGATTCCTCAATTTGCATGTGGCTGCAGATTTAAGAAAGCAGATTAACTGTTTGATATTTTAGTTCAAAGATCTCTTGCTATTATACTGCATATAGAAAAGTATCACAACACAAAAAGTGTAGATTGTCGTAGTTTAAGTAATGTTGTTACATTTTCACTTGAAGCTCAGACACCCCATCCATTCTCTGTCCTTCCTCGGATTTTTCTGAAAGATTACCCCAATAAGAATGAAATTATAATTCATAGAGCAAGCAAAGAATGTTGTAGGGTTGTTTGTGTTTGGTAGAAATATTCAAATATCAGAATGCAGAAAAGGAGAAATCATAATGAGATGTATCCGGACTTAAGGTGTGTCCAGATACATTTCTAAATTTCATTTCTCCAATTTCCACTTTCTCTTTTCACTCCAATTGAGCTTACCAATGGTACAGTTCAAAAGAAAGATATTTTAGGGAATTTCAGAAGTAGTTTACCCTGCAAAGCTTTGTGCATGTTTATTGTAGACCTACATTTCTGCAAGGCACATGTTAGAAACATTAGTGAGACAATTAGGTGTAACAAAATTGATCACTGGAATTGGATTTTACCTGTAAATGACTTTTAACATGAGAAATAGACAGCAAATCTGATTTCATCATATCTAGTATAGCCTTAGGTTTTGCCTCTGCGATCAACAATGAACAAATTAAGTACCTGGTAACATGATGTTTCTTTCTTGTCTTTTACTTTAAGTGTAAACAATGGTTAACTTACTTTCTGGACCACCAAGACTGTTAACAATCATCATAAATGGCTCGTGTAGATCGTTGGTCCATTTTATTCTTCTTTTGCCTCTTCTAGAAGCAGAGTTGCTAGAAGTTACACAGGCAACCCCACAAAGTCTATGAGGAGCTTGCTTTTTTGGCTTTGTACATGATTCCAACTAATATAAGACATTAAATCTCATCAGCACAACAAAAAAAGGGATATTTCAAACTAGCAGATAATGATGTGGGTCTGTTGTATGATCCATTTTTAAGTTTTGATGAGTTTACTATCCGAGAGAATTGGTTGGAGTTCCTAAATCCTACACAAAAGCGTTGGGTTCATCAAAACTAAGTTAAGAACATATGAATGGGTTTTCCGTTTGATATCATATATATAAAAAATTAACTTGAGTGTCAACGATTGATCATGCCTATGAATTTCTGTACAAGGGAAGACTGATAATTTTTTTCTCTAAACGAAACTAAGATAAAAAAAAAAGGGTTATGATGGAGCCTCTTTTTCTCCTTCAAACCGAAGACTCGGGTCGGGGATTGTAAAATACTTAAAAGGATCCTTCTTCTTCCTAGTCATAAACCTTGTGAAGGACCCCATCATCTTACATCTTCTCCATTTTTTTGTGAGAGAAAAAAGAAGGATGCTTTCACATTAAATCATGTATATTCAAATGGAATCAGAAACTACTAACCACAAACTGAAAAAGTAAGAACCTGGTTTCTCTGAAAGGAAATTTCAAGGGGCCTTTCATCCGTGGCAGCATCATCTCTCAGTAGTTTATCTTCTTCTTGGGAAAAGTGATCGTAATATGGCATACCATCAGGCTGCATACTACTATATTTTTCAGAATAGGAAGTAATTTTACAATATTTTTCAGAAGAAGAAGGACAATCTGCACCAGTGCTGGACGACAAGAAAGATTCAGCAACCGGGCACAAGGGGCTTGTGAACTGAGATGAGGGTGGATCTTGTTTGGTGGTGAAGTTATCCCCAGAGGCTTGGCGAATATTCAGCATGTGAGAGTCAATTGTTGTTGTTGTCTTTGGAAACTCAAAGCACCAAGCAGGAACTTCAATCTGATGCTGCTGCTGCTGCTGATGAACATGTTGTTGTGCTTGAAAACTCACCAGCCCTTTTGTTGCAGTTGCACAAAAGCCTTGTGGGGTTTGAATTTGAAGAGGAGTGGTGACAATGTTGAAAGGTGAGTTTTTTGGTTCAAGAACACTCACTTGTTCTGATCCAACAACCTTGGTTAGGTTGGTAATCCCCATGTAGGATTCCCAATCAGTTCCATACATTTGGGAACTACACTGATACATGCTTCTCTACACTCTCAAAACCTAACCTAAAAGATCTAAACTCTTGCCCAAATTTAGTTACTCCAATTCTGTGATGCTCATTTATATGCAAGAAGAGAAAAAGGCATTAACAGTCCCTACCTATACAAGACTTCAAATAGTTTTTTTATTTAAAATGAAAGGATTTGTGGGAGAATAAAAATATGTAAGGGATGAACAGTGAGAGGAAAAGTTAAGAATGTATACAGACATAGTTGTGTCCTCGTACAAAGCGAATTTCTGAATGCATTAGGACATGGTTTCTGTCTAAGTACATTCTGACCTATGAAAAGTATCAAGCATTGTAGCATCACAGAGAAACTATGGACAAACATTCTTAATTCATTGATGCAAAACAACCATAATTGTTTATTCTACTCATAAGCATTTAGAACAACAATGCATTACTTTGGACAGGTCGGTACCCTCCAACCTTCCAGTCATTTTTTCATATACACTGCAGTTCATATATCTGATGTGAAACATTATTATTTTTGCACCTCTAATATATTAATCATAGTTTATATATGTCTAATTTATTTATACGTCTTCTGAAGATAAGATTATAACTTAGTTATCAAATATTAAAATAAATAATACATTGATTAGGTCATTCTTACAACTTGAATGTGTAACTAGAATGATATGAACAAATAAATAGTTCTTTCACTACGTCAAGAAAAACAATAACAAAAATCGCTTGTGGAAAAATATAATTCTATAATAATCTATAATAACTTATATGATGATTATAATTTTAGATGTGAAACGGTGACCATTTTATAATAAATTACAAGTTTATTATGAGTTTTAGTTAAAATGATACAGCGTAGAGATATATACTATGACAGATCACTTATACCAACATACAACATAGTAATTTTGTTTTTTCATGTCAGTTATATTTTAATTTGACATAATAAGTGTAATTTTAGGATTTCATTTTCAGTTTGTTTTTTTGTCTTCATTGTCGTCACTCTCGTGCTCTTCACTTACTCCACTTTAACCTCATTCGTGATGACTTTGTTTTATGTTCATCATTCTCACCTCTCTTCACTCTTCTTCTTCATCTTCTACCACTTGTTTGTACTCGCAGTTCTCTTTTTCACTATGGAATACTGCTTTTGACTGATATTTTTTGTTTTGGTTTAAGGTTTGTATTCCTTTTGTTTTGGTTTTTACTTTATTAAACGTAGAGTTGGTACCTTTCACCCTCACATCTACCCATTTAAGGTAGTACTCTTCTGAATCTTTGGGGGTTTAATAATTGTATTGATTATTAAATATATAGTTGATTTTATTTGATTAAATGTCTAATTCTTATGGGGGTTTATGTGTATATTGTTTAAGGAACACTTTCAATGTGCTCTAGTAAATGGTTTATCCATGGCCTTCAATAAATTCTTGACACTATCATATGTCGAGAATAGTAAATATGAGTCAAAGTCTTACGTTAGATAGAAAAGACAGAGTTAAACACTCACTACAAGAATGTAGGTTTTTTTCGTCGGCCAAAATCGGACGTTACTAGTGTAAAACCGACGAAAAGAGCATGATCTCGTCGGTCCAGCGACGGTAACATGGACCACGCCCATCTCCTGGATGCAAAACTCGTTTGCGTCGGCCAAATGGAGACGAACATTTGCTGCTTGTTTATCGTCGGCTCAACCGACGAAAACACATAAAAAATAAAATAATAAGTTTGTATGCGTGGGTCAAGCCCACGAACACCTGAAAATTTTTCAAAATTTTGCGTGGACTAAGCCCACGAATGATTCCCTATGCGTAGGCCAAGCCCACGAATGATTGAAATAAAATATCTAAAATAGAGGGCTTTGCGTGGGTTTAGCCGACGCAAACAATTTCCCTTATAATTGTTGGC
>Ga0214545_1000383_pt1 | contig 68001 bp, 46 predicted proteins | sample CNSS4metaG_FD_160064 | JGI IMG/M metagenome (GOLD analysis project Ga0214545, IMG submission 160064) | Root nodule microbial communities from cowpea collected in UCLA plant growth center, Los Angeles, California, USA - CNSS4 | ecosystem: Host-associated > Plants > Roots > Nodule | place: USA...
AGATATATAATTACATATCTTAGTTTTTGTAATTTTAAATGTAATGGATATTTTTACATTTATAATATATTATCGATTATTTTTTATTAAATACTAATGATTTACTTTTTTTTTTTGTTATTTTGCAGGATCAAAATCCTTTGAAGATGTTGTCTAATGTTACTTTTAAAATACTTATTTAATGTAATTGTATAAAGTAGAATTTGGTATCATTTTATATGTAATTTTTGGATATATAGTTACATATTTTTGTTTTTGTAATTTTAAATGTAATGGATGTTATATATTTATATTTCATGTTTATTTATTTTAATTGATATTTATTTTTAAAATGTAAATGTGACTTATCTATTCATTATAACATGTTAGCTATTTACAGCAATTACTATATCATTTATAATAATAATAATAATAAATATAATAATAATAATAATAATAATAATAATAATAATAATAATAATGATAATAATTAATTATCACATAAAATTTGACAATAATATAATAATAATAATAATAATAATTAATAATAGTAATAACTAATTAATTTTACTCTTTTATATATTTGTCATAATTTTTTATTATCACTATTAAAAAAATATAATAGTGATAATAAATTTGTCACTACTATCTTATATGTTTGTGATATTTCATTATTGTCACTATTACACAAAATTAACAGTGACAACTATTTTTGTCACAATAAAATTTAGTTTTAGTGACATTTAAAATTATTGTCACAAGTATAATAGTGACATAATTGTTAGTGACAATTTTAATTTTGTCACAAAGTACTATTAGTGACATATTTATACCTTTTAGTGATGAATATTTATATCACTATAATCAATTTTTCTTGTAGTGATTGTAGCAACATAATTTTACACAAGAATTTAGTGTTTTATGATAAGTGCCAAAATTTAGTAAAGATTCATAACAAAATCTGGCATTTATGCTTTTAATTTGTGTATTTCATATTGATTCTCCCTAAATCTAAGTTTCAATCACATGCTTCCAAGTTTTGATTTAAAGAAATCATTTGATCCTATTTTGTGTGTTTTTCAGGAAAGATTGAAGAGAACTCAAGAAGAGTGAAGGAGAAAGCAAGAAATAGAGAAGAAAAGGAGGAAAATCTGCAATAGGTCGCTCAAAGCTAAGGTGTTTCGCTCAAGCTAGGACAGGCTCGCCCAAAGTTAAAGTCTTCTCGCCTAAGCGAGACACTTGCCGCCTTTCTCGCTCAAGCGAGCTTGATCTCGCTTAGGCGAGATTCTGTGAAGAAGCCATTACCAGTTTTTCAATTCTCGCCTAAGCAAGAACATGGTCGCCCAAGTGAGACCTTCCTTCAGGCTGAAGAACTCTATCTCGCCTAAGCGAGAATGAGTGGCCCAAGCGAGACCCTTCCTTCATGCTGAAGTACTTTATCTCGCCCAAGCGAGATTCAGTAGCCCAAGCGAGATTCAGTAGCCCAAGCGAGATTCAGTAGCCCAAGCGAGAGTTTGGGCTGTATATATATTTTGGAGGTTCAGAACTACAGGAGAGCTTGGAATTTTGGGAGAAGAAACGCACTTGAAGATCTGGAGAGCTGGAACCACGAAAGCAGAACACAATTTCTCATTTTCTTCTTCTTCTTCTTCTTAGCTCATAGGATTTTGTTGGCTACCATGAGTGGCTAATCTCTTTCCTTGGGATTGAATGTAATCTACTCAAACTTGGATGTAATCTGGTGATATTTATACATAGCATTTCTGTTTTACTCAATATTGGTATTATTGTTCTGCTCTTAATGCTTACTTCTATCTGATCAATAGATGTTTTGATTTTGATTTTTAGATATGGCCGGAAGGTATTTTTGAAAATCTGATTTGAACAATGATACTTGATATACTGTGATGCTAGGAATAGATCTCAATATATCAATTGCTTTTAACACTTGACTGTAATGCTGGATAGTTTGTTGAATATGTGAGGAATCAATATTCAGGGAACTAATCTTATGAATTTTATACGCGAGGGATCGATATAAATGATTTTTGAGTGTGCATCAATATTGGTATTTTTAGATGTTATATATTATATTCATCCACATTACAGACAAGGGAGATAGATGAAATTCAATCTCAGTTTCTTTTACTGAATTTTTATCTAATTTTCTGCTTTTACTGTATTTGTTTATGCAAATTAGTTTAAACGTCAATGATCTATCAAATTAAAATTTTTGTATATATATGCTGATCGAGATAATTAATTATTTTAACTGAATCCGTTCCTCGTGGTTTCGACACTCTTACTTCAAATTATTATACTACAATTGACTTTTGGTACGCTTGCCAAGAGACCAACATTTTACACATAAACTCAACAAATAGAAATTGTTTTCTATGGTGGAGAACCTAGGGTTTTACAAAATTGAATAATATGGAAGAAATTGGAACCATAAAGTAGAAGCAATCCCACCCCAATGTTATTGACAACTATTTCATGCTACAATTATGCCTCTCATTTGCATCTTTGTCTCCAATTTCGTAGCTCATCATCCTCTCTAATCCAAAAGGGGTAAAACCTTAGTGGACGAAGAAGGAGACCCGAGAAGGAGAAGAGAGAGTTTTCCAACACCCCTAACAACCTCCAAGAACCTCTCAAAAGCACCCAAAGTGTTTATATTTGTGCAAAAATGCCCTAAAATCCTTGTAGAAACATGATCAAACCATATTCGCGTATTATGGTCGATATTCTCGCCTAATGACTTCATTCTCGTCCAACGATACCCAAAATCTATGTTTTTTGTATTGTAACTTGTTGGGTGAGCCTTATTTTCGCCTAGCGAGTCACCAACTCGCCCATCGAGTTAACCTAACGCCCAATGGTGATTTTTTGGCCTTCCGGGGTGATCTAGGGCAATGTATACTATAGGTGAGTCATTTCTCTGTGTTTGTAGTGTTGGGTAGGATTCTAATGCTCCCGATGTGAGTATATGTCTAAAAATCATTAGTTTTTATCAAACCGTGCTTCCTTGAGTTCTAACTTATTTTCTTCCATCAAAATTTTTTTTATTGACTCATTTCACACACTCATAATAGAGAGTAGGAGTAAAAAACCACAAAGCAACTAAAATACAAAACAATACAAAAATAACATAAACTTGAGTATGGAGAAGTTGATTTTATTCACGAAACTTAACACCAATAAAAGGTAGAAAATAACTTTATCAATGATATATCCGTCAATATTCTGAACAATTATGTGTTGAATTGTACAACGAAAATATTTTGTCAGTTATTATTGAAAGACATATTTTGTCACTAAGTTATTATAACCAATTATCAACAAATATTTTCATTAGTATTGTCCATCAATTATTTAAGGCTATTTTGCTGCCAACTATGGTTTTACATTTCAACCAAAGAAACATGTATACAATCAAAACAACATTTATATTACAAACATACATTTTATTTAATAACTTAATACAAATATGTCAAAGTTATGATATAATTTAAATGTAATGTGTAAAAAAAAAGTGTAATGGTGCAAATTCATATAAACTAGAATTTTTGAAAAGGTTGCATGAGGATGTTAGCAATAATTATAAATGTTTGATAATCTTTGTATTCAAGGGAAGTTGATGCATCATGCACATCTTCATCCTCCTAGTCATTATGTTGGTCAATATGTAGTTATTGTTGCTGTTGTTGTTGATCTTGGTGTTATTGCTAGTCCTAGTGTTTGTGTCAGTGTTACAGAGAGAGTGCTCATGAAAATGGAGGAATTGTCTAACTAGTGTCTTAAAGATTGAACCTCCCTCTTCAACGTCTGATTTGCCTTTCCATTTGCATTAAGTCGTTGTGTAAGTCGTGTGAAACCTTATAAAATGTAAGGCAAAGATAGTGATGGAGGTTGATTGAGACTACATTTGCAAATGTATAATGAGTAAAAAGTTATCCTACCATATATTATTCCTTTTTTTTTCACCAACAATTTGAACTTAACATTGAGTCCTGATGATCTCTTGTTGTATGAGATCAATATTGTTATGTTATTATGATCCATCGCCACACAAGGAAAGCTCATATTTGACATGTGAAAGTTTAATTTCAAATTCTTCTTCATATTAAAATTGAGGAATTATCATCACATGACATAAATAAGTTTGAGTAAATAATATATTAAAACTAAAAAAGGCTTACATGTTTCTTTCTAACTTTTTCATTAAAAAAATGGCTATTATCCTTAGTTATGGATTTGCCGAAATACCTTCTCAAAAACTCCTATGTGTGCAATAAAAAAAATGTGATTTTAAATTTGAACATATAATTTTTTGAAAAGGTAACTTGTTAGTACAAAGATATAAATAGTTAATTTTTGTATGATATGTTTATGATAAAGATATAAAATTTTTGATATGTTTTTTTATAACTTAAAAGTAATTTTTTATTTCATATATTCCCACACAACATTGCACAACATTGCACACTTATTTTGAAAATAAAATTCGAGCAAGAAATTAGACGATTCAAGTCGATGTTAATTTAAAAGTGAGAAGAAAAATATTCAAACACCTGCATTAAATTTTCTATTAAATTGTATATAATTTTTGTAAACTAAAATATTATTTGTGCGGGGTATATACTTAAGCCTATTAAGTAAATAATTTATATACATTTTAAAAAAATCTGAATATAACATTATTCGAAGGGAACATTGTGAATATATAAAGAAATATAAAAATATCTAACTTGATTTAAATTTTTTTAGTTATTATAATATAAAAAAAACACTCTTAATCATCCTTTTTTGAATAGAGTTTCTCTAAATATTTTTCTTATTTTTTTACATTTTTTGATTTATCATTTTCAATACATTTAGATTTAACTGAAATTTAATTTTATAAATAATTTGAATAATAAAAAAAGTAATATTATAAATACTATGTTAAAAATATTTAATTCTTATAAACAAATTTTTATTTATTGAGTTTTTTTTTACAAAGATTAATAAAAAAAACTATTACAATTTTAACTGCATATATAATTTAATTTGGAAAGAAAAAAAAATCTAAGCCCATGAAAGCGTTAGTCAACAAAACGCGCAGTGACATTGTTGCAAGGCCCAAAACCCTAACCCCTGACCAAAGAGAGGCGCGTAGTATATAAATATAGCAGCTGTATCCTCTCGGACACACTCTGTTGTTCCCAAAACCCTAATCCTTCGCAACGGTAGGGTTTTGCAGAGCCTCTTTCTTCTTTCGCATTTTCTTCCTCCTAACCGGCGCCACCCTGCTTTTCACGTTCCTCTAATCTGAAATGGGCAAGTCTAGCAAGAAATCAGCTGTCAAGGTTTGTGCTTTGTTTCAATCTTTATATGAATTTTATTTTTCGTTCGACGTTTTTCTGTTTACCTATTTTTTCTGAGCTAACTTCTCTTTGTTTTATTTTTTGATGTTGTTTTGGTTTCTTGAAGGTTGACGCCGCTCCAGCTGCTGTTCCGCCATCCAAATCCGCGAAGAAGGGTACCATATAGTTCTCTACTTTTGTTTGAGCTTTGTCTGATGTGTTTTTTGTATTTTGTTCGGTGTCCTTATGTTATTTGTTTATACATCATGTTATCTATATTATATTTTTGTTGATCAGTTTTACTTAATGGCTTGTTTTTAGGTTTGGTTCGGGTCTGTCTTGTATTGGTTAAAACCAATGTTGTTTTGAAATTCAGTTTGAAACGAATGAATAAGTTTGGTTGATTTTGTAACTCATGGTTGTCATTTTGTGGAATATAATTCAAGTTTGAACTGAGATGATTAACTTTTTCGTTGGTCTTGTTTGTCTTGTGCTTTTAAGTGAGAATCTGTACCAAGTATTTGTTGAGAACTAGTTAACATACCACACAAACACTGTCACTTCGGGTTTGGAACTTCATCTTGATATTTTGTTTTTTAGTTGTTCTTTTTCTTGAACTATTTTTCTCTTTCAGGTGGCAAGCGACAAGCTGAAGAAGAAAGTGAGAAAGCGATTGCAAAAAAACAGAAGATAGAAGAGGTTGTGCAGAAGCAAAAGAAGGAAGCAAAGGTGCAAAAGAAGGAGAGCAGTTCTGACGATTCTTCTTCTGAAGATGAGGTATTGCACAAGTCTTATTTATGGTTTAATGGATTACAAGGTCTAAATTTCATGTCATCTTTATCGTCTCTAACTATTTTTTATTGTTTTTTGTACAAGAAACCTGCTGCTAAACCTGCTGCTCTTCCAAAGAAGACCCCTGCTAATAATGGTGCTGTAAAAGCCCCTGCAAAGAAAGGAAAACCAGCTTCCAGTTCTTCTGAATCATCTGAAGATGACTCTTCTGATGAGGACGAAGTGAGTGCAAAGAAGCCACAGAAAGTGGCAGCCGCGAAACAAAAGAAAGCTGCACCACTGCCCAATAAAAAGGAGAGTAGCTCAGATGATTCTTCTTCAGAGTCTGAGGAGGAGGTATTAAACCTGATTATTTATTGTTGAATTTATAAATGAAATTTGTACTTCCTGTCAACATAGTCATACTTTCTTGTATCTATTCCTTCATTGTGTTTCTATTTTTCTTCAATCAGAAGCCTGTACCAAAAGCTGTCGTGCCTTCACAAAAGGCTCCTGCTAAAAATGGTGCCCCAGCAAAGAAAGGCAAGCCAGTTAGCAACTCGGAGTCTTCTGAAGATGACTCCTCTGAAGATGAGGTATTTATGATTAAATTACTAAAATTGCTTAAATTTTACGTTAGTTGAATTATCACTCATTGGTATTGTTGTCGGCTTTGTCATTACTTTTTCTTTCTTTTTTGGTTTCAGAAACCAGCTGCCAAGAATGGCTCTGTAACTGCCGCTGCAAAGAAAGGCAAGCCAGCTGCAGCTGCAAGCTCTTCTGATTCATCTGAGGAGTCCTCTGACGAGGATGATGTGAGTAATACATTTCATCATATCTCAACTGGTGGAAGCCAAATCAATTTATTTGTTTGTTGAAATATTCACCATTCTTGTTTTTTTGATATTGTTCTAAGGTTCCAAAAACCAAGGTGGTCCCTGCTGCAGGGAAGAATATAGCGTCTTCTAACAAGAAGACTCAGCCTAGTGGAGGTTCTGACTCTGATAGCAGCTCTGATGAGGACGATGTAAGTTTTATACTAACACCAAAATTTTCTATATTTTATCTGGAATTGAAATAAGAAATTATATCTAGTAGATTGTTCAGTGTGTTTCTATTGAGACAATCTTTATTTCTCCATTATATGTGGGAACATTGTGCAATAATTTTCTGCTTTTGTCCTTGGGTTTATTTGGTTGATAATATTAGAAAAAGAAAACATCTGCAACTACAAAGCCGCCTGCCTCATCAGTTGCTCCCGCTAAGAAAGTGGAAAGCTCAGATGATGATTCAAGTGAAGACTCTGATGAAGATGATGTAAGTTGTCGGTTATTGGTTGTGAGTGGAAATCGAACCTGTTTTGTTCATGTAAATTGTTTTTAGGCGTTATGTCTGTTCTTATAATTGTAAATACATAGGATGTCAAGCCCTCTGCAACTGCTGTGTCAAAGCCTTCTGCTGTGCCAAAGAAGAAAGTTGATAGCTCTGATTCTGATGATAGCAGCTCTGATGAAGACGATGTAAATTTTCCAATTTTATCATCTTTGAATAGTGTTTTTGGTTCATGCTCTTCAAGTCAATGATAAGCTGGTTTTGTCAACCTTAAACAATTCCAATGTTTGTGTTTCTAGAAGGAGGCTACCAAAAAGGTTTCCAATGTCAAGTCAGTGCCTGTGTCTAAGCAGCCTGTTAAGACCTCAAAAACTAGTGATTCAGAAGAGGTATTTTATTTAATTCTTCTTTTCCATTGTTTTGGTTTTATAGTTTTTTAATAAATTTAACTTTTCTGACATTTTGGTGAAATTTATATAACTTTTGCAGGAGTCTTCTGAAAGTGATTCTGAAGAGGAAAAGGTTGGTTCAATTTTGGTTGTATTTTATGCATATTCCCCTCGAATGAAGCTTTTTCTGTATTTGGTGATCACTTGTCAATTTGAATTCATTGAATTGTTGCTATCCGCAGGGAAAGAAGATGGATATAGACGAGGATGATAGTTCTGATGAAAGTGAAAAGCCTCAGAAGAAGGTACAAACTCCCTTTTGGCCTATTATTGGTTTAGTAGAATTGTTCTGGTTTGGTACTTTTATATTTTAATGTTGTTTGCATTCTTATTTGTTTAAAAGTAAGGTTTAATTTTTTCCCTTTTTCTTAGAAGGCTGTGAAAAAAGTCAAAGAAAGTAGTGACAGTTCAGATGATGATAGTGAGGAAGAAAGTGAGGAGGAACCCTCCAAAACTCCGCAAAAAAGAGTAAGCAGCGACAATTCTTTTTCTTATGTTATGTTTTTACGGTTAATTTGTTCGATCTTTTTTTGATGCTATTCTAATATTTACTTTATTCTTGCAAAACAGGCTAGGGATGTTGAGATGGTAGATGCTGCTTCATCCGGAAAGAAAACTGTATTTAAACTTAATCTTCTTTTGTATTCTTTCTTGCTTTGAATGCCAGTTGTGTGATGTTTTATGTGGCAATTTTGCAGCCCAATACTCCAATTACACCAAATGCAGAGAGCGGCTCAAATACTCTTTTTGTGGGGAACCTGGCGTACAGTGTTACCCGAGCTGATGTGTATGTGCTCTTTCTCATTCAATATTTGTTCTTACCTATTCTTGCCTTTTTAACTTATTTAACTACTAATTTGATGTTTGGTATTTGTGCAGGGAAAATTTCTTCCAGGATTGTGGAGAAGTTGTTGATGTTCGTCTTGCTACAGATCCGGAGGGTAATTTTAAAGGATTTGGTCATGTTGAGTTTGCAACAGTTGAAGCTGCGCAGAAGGTGAGTTTCTGATACCTTATGATCTATATACATTTAATTCTTGTAAATTTTTTATTACAAGAATTTTTTAATTCTGTTCTTTGGTGAACTTTTAAAGTTTTAAGGATTTGTCCTGTTATTTTTCTCGTTTAAGAAAGTAAAAGCTATTAGAGATTATTAGCATTGAAGGGGCTATTTTCTATGTTGTGTGGTATTATCTATCAGTAGTTTTTCCTTTTTGGCTATTATGTGTGTTCTGAATTGAGTATATGCGTATTAATATTATTTAGTTGAGAATCTCTTCATTATTTATTATTAGGCTCTTGAGTTGAATGGAGAAGAATTATTGAATCGTCCCCTGCGTCTGGATTCAGCCAGGGTCCGGGACAAGGGTGCTTTTACTCCCAATAGCAGGTAATTGGTGTTTTATATTATTTTTTTGTAAGCATCATCGTCAACATCACTTAACCGATTTTCTTATTTCCATTACTGTAGCAATTGGAAAGACTCATCCCAGAGAAGTGGAAGAGGCCAGTCTCAAACACTATTTGTTAGGGGTTTTGATAAATCACTTGGGGAAGATGAGGTAATATATCTAATTCAGTACCCGTTGGCTATAATTTATTGCTATTATAGGTGTGTATAATATTTTGGCTTTATTTTAGATAAGGGCTAGTTTGGAAGAACATTTTGGTTCTTGTGGAGAGATTACAAGGGTATCAATTCCGAAAGATTACGACACTGGTGCTGTCAAGGGGTATGTTATCTGTGTCTTCTATTTTCTATTCTCGTCCTGTTGTTTCACTATTATGTGATTTGGTAGCTTGACTTAATTGCATTTTTTCCTTCCATTTTAGTCATGCATAAATGATTGTCAGGATTGTTCTTTTACCTACAATTTGACATTTGTAATATTTACAGGTTTGCTTACATGGACTTTGGTGATGCTGATAGCTTTGGCAAAGCTCTAGAACTCCATGAAAGTGAACTTGGAGGTTATACCCTCTCAGTGGATGAAGCCAAGCCTAGGGATAATCAAGGATCCGGTGGAGGTGGAAGAGGCGGTGGTGGAAGAGGTGGTGGTGGTAGGTTTGGTGGAAGAGGTGGCAGTGGCGGTAGGTTTGGCGGCAGTGGTGGTGGACGTTTTGGTGGTAGTGGTGGTGGCCGATTTGGTGGAGGTGGAAGAGGCGGTGGTGGTGGTGGTAGATTTGGTGGAAGAGGCGGTGGTGGAAGAGGTCGTGGACCACCAAATAGATCCATGGCGGAAGGCACAGGTATAGTTTTTTATTAGGATTTACCTTGTTTTAGTTGTCATGTGCAATTGCTGCATAAAACTGTTTTACTGCTGCACGGATGATTCACTAGTTTTATGTGATTTATGATTATGCAGGGAAAAAGACCAAGTTTAACGATGAAGACTAGAGTGGCCTGAGTCTTTCTTGCAGATACTGAATTAGTATTTGTTTTCTTCACCTTCTATTAGGTTTTTTGTCACATCAGTTTTGGTATTTGTTAGTATGAATTCTTAGTATTTTGCTTGTATTGGGAAATTTTGAGATTTGATACATTTGTCTTTTATGCATTATTATATTACAGTAATTGTAGCTCTTCAGCATCGCGGATTACTTTAAGCCGAAGCAAATATAAATATATATTTATATATTTATCGGAAAACTCAATCTTTTTGGGTTCTTCTACAAGAATGGATTACGTATTTGATTTTTTGTTAATAGATAGGTTTAATTCAAACATTCTCTTAATTATACATATTCCAAAATTAATGTCTAAGTAAACTTCTAAAATTAAAGTTATTAGTGTCGAATCATTAAATTTCCGTTGTACTTTTGTTTCCGCAAATATTAATCATTTAATAATTAGTGATACTTGTGGTGTTTATAACTTGGATTCATTTGACTTTAAAATGAAATTACATATGCTTAATTCAGTTAATAATTTTTCTGCCAATTTAAATTTAAATATAATAAATTTGAATTGATTTAGTTAGGGTAATCGGTTCATGATAAAGTTTGAAATATTATGTTTTATATTTTTCATTTATTTTGCACAGGTAGAGTTATATTATGAATACAGTGTCTTTTTTTATTAACTAATAATTATTTTTTTATTTAGTTAAAATATTTCAATTGTATAGTGTATATATTTAATATCAAGGATTTCATTTTCAAAAAATACCTCCCTGACAATGTTGACTTTTTTGTTTTTTATTTCGTGAATGTTTCTTTTATATTTATCACTTGTTATCTTTGATCGTATGTGTTTTCAGTGTCTGATATGTTTGTGCTATAATAGTTGTTATTATCATATTTTACTACAAAAACTTGGTCAATAAGATAAACATTGTTGCTGCCTATTAAAACTTTTCATGATTTCATTAATCTGTATTATATTTGACATGTATAAAGTTTGTTTTAACGCATGCTTTTTGACACGAACATCAACGCCAATAATTCTTTCGAGAAGTTAAACAATCTTTTATATGTGCAAATCAATTTTAGAAATTGATTTAGAATATTTAAAAATTAAAGTAGTTTTTGGTCAAAATTCCATACCTCCAATTTGAATACCTACTCTTTTGCATTGTTGATAAGAAAGCAAAAAAAAAAAACATTAAATCTTATCTTACTTTTGAAATATGCGGAAATTTTTTACTCTTTTTTTATGATGTTCAATTATAATAATCCATTTGACTAAGGGGAAATGACCATTAATTAAATATAATAAATATAGTCTTGGTGAATCATACCCTGTTAATCGTGCCCAAATTAGTTTTAAAAATAAATTTGATTTCATTTTAGATGCCTAATTAATTAAAATTTAGTATAAGAAACTAATATCATTGGGAAATGATTGAAGTAAAGATATTAAAATACAAATCAATAAATCTCACAAACTACTTGAAAGTAATAAAATAGAAAATATTAAAATTGTCAATCCAGAAGCAATCTCAATCAGATAACAAAATTGAAGTTAAAATAGATTTGAAAAGAAGCACATTGCAGTTCTGATGGATGCCTATAAGAGTGAGGTGCTTTTCTTGAGGTTTAAAATTTTCAAACCATTCAAGAAAATCAAAGCATTTGAGAAAAAGATAAACCAAGACTTTTATTATATACATCTATTTTTTTTTTCTGTTTAATGAATGCTTTTATTTAAAAGAATACACTATCCTTATTTTTCTTTGAAATGATAAGAAAACCAGACACCTAAAAAGAGTATACTGTAAAATGTTAAAAGAAGAAAATATGTTCTTAAATGTACTTGAGTATGTGAAATGATAAGAATATTTAAAAGATTGCTTTTCAAAAATACTTTATCTACTTTTTTAGAAGTATTTTGTGAAATACTTTTTTTATTTATTTCCGTGTTATAACATACAACTAGAGTTACTCTTCAAAATGTTAACATTGGAACATATTTCAAAAAGTACTAATTTTATAAGAGAAAAAGTTATTTCAAGAAATAATATTTGAAATAAATTTTTTATATTTAAAAAAATATATTCTAGAACTTGAAAATTAAAACAAATATTTAGAAACTATTTATTTATTTAGAATGTAAAAGGTGTTTCAAAAACCACTTTCATATAGATATTTCATCTTTTATATTACTAGTTCGAGAACATATCTTGCTTTTTAGCATTTTGGGAAATATTTTTCAAATAATATTTATATTCTTAACTTTCTGAAAAATGATTTCCGAATATAAAGTAAGAACAGAAAATCAATTATTTTGAATAAAAATAAAAAAAATAAGGTATATTTAGAGGAAACAGAGTGCAACTAGCAGGAACCGGATTGGGCTAATTGGAGTGTGGAACTCTGAAGGCCCAGTTATAGAAAAAAAAAAAATGAAGACATGAAACCTACCCACGAGGAGAAGCAAGGGGGAAACAGCTGAACACCGCACACGTTGCGCAAAGTTTAGTTTTGCAGTCACACGAGTTACACAACATCTTCTCTAATCTCTTATTCGAATTTGTTTTCTATTCTATCTGCTCTCTACGCTCTTCTCGCACATTCTTTCGCTTCTCTCTCTCATCTTCTCTGCACTTTGGTCTCTTATGCCCAAACTTTGACCTCGTTTCCAACCCAACACAACACACATCCAATAAGGTTTTCTTCTTATGCTTCCCTCACAATTGATTCATATATCTTCAACATTTTTTTCTTGATAAATTGATTCAGTTACTTAGGGAATTTCTGAATCATTCACCGTTTTATTTCACTGTTTTTTTTAATTGTTTTTGTTTTCTATGATTTAAATATATTATTGTTTTTTCGTTTTTTGTATTTGGAGTTGTATTTAGTGGGGGAGCTCAGCGTGGATCTTGTGCCATGTCTTTTAGATTGAAATATCAATTTATGTTTTTAGGTGTTGTGATTGCGAAGTTATTTTATGCTATATTCAGATCCTCAGAAATGAACTGTGCATAACGATGGACACTGCTAGAGATAATTTGTATATTAGCTGTCCCTATTAGCACCCTTCTTTGTTATCTGAATACGAGGGGATGCTGGCGTAGTTTCTGGTTTCTTGGAAACATTCTCTAGATACAAAATGCTGTTGCTTATGGCTTATTTTTGATTTTGAAGTTCTCAGTGTTTAATGTGCATAAATGTGCTTCTCAGTATGTATATGTAAAATAAACATACAATGAGTAAAAATAAATGAATGTTTGTATTACTACGGAAACTTTAATTGGTGATATCAACAGTTAGTTCCTATACATGACGTGATAGAAATGTCGGAGAATTATATTTTAGTATCAGATGAATGAAAAGATTAAGATATGGTTTAAATTTGGTTCGAAGAGATAAAGTATTAAAATATGAAATAAATTAGATACTAAAGGATAAAAAGATTACAATAGGGGAAACCTGCTAAAGGTGAGTCATGGGAGACTTAATATATAAGCATGTAAAATAACGAAGAAAAAAAAAATGGAAGATAGGAAGAGCAGAGAAGAGACACGTATAGGATCTAAGTAACCTTTGCAACCTTCGATCTTCTGCTATAATTGATTTACATGTTTGTTGAAATTCATGAATGAATGTGTTTAGAGGTTCAATTTAGAATTGAAATGAATTCATGCATAATTAGTGATTCCATAAGAGGATTTAAAAAATATTCTCTTCTAACTTCTTTAGAAGCTGAAATGCATAAGTTGATTTACCTTGTTGGAGAAACTCAATTCGTTTTACCTTAATTCGTCCTTCCTTCTTATTTTCTTCACTTAGAAGTGTTTATAGACAAATTTATCTAAATTTAAACGGTTCCATCTTGTTGTCTTTGAATTTAAGAGTTCTAATTTTAAAGAGATAGTGTGTTACCCTTAATAACAGAATATATCATTTCTTATATGGAACTGACATAATCCTAACAATGAGAATCAATCTCTCTCTCTCTCTCTCTAATTAGTCTAATGTGGAAACTTGTAGAATATTAAGTGGTCAAACTGTAAACTTAGTTTAGTATTTTCCTGTTTCTTATTTTACGTATGCTCTCAGATGTACCTTGACTTACGAGTAAGTCACGATCTTCCCCAAAACATAACTTTTCAATGAACTACTTGTATGTGAATGGAAATGTTTTTCAATTTTGCGATTTCACTATGAATTTAGACATATTATAATCAACTGAATATTCATTGCTTTTGGTTCCTCCATTTATCATGCTCAAATGTTCACCATTTTTTTGTCTTACAGAAATCTATTCAATGCTATATGTGTGAATTGTTTACCCAGACTTTTAATAACAGTTTGATCATTAGATCAATTGCATAAGAAACCTTTGATGAATTATCTAATGGTTGGGAATTCTTCTGCAGCTAATAATAGTGGAAGAAAGACAGTAATTTCAATGTACTTGAGGAGAATACAATGCAGGAGAGATCGAGTATGGGCTTTGGTGTTGCAGCCATCAAAATACTTCTTTAGGCCAAGACTCTCTGGTCATCAATACTTTCAATCTTTGTCCCCAAAGACTGCAGTGGAAGAATATGCTTCACATGGAAGGATCATCCCAGAACGTCTTTTAGGTTCATATTCATGTAAACATACTTCATCTACAATTAGTTTTGCTGCTCAGGACAAAAGGCCTAGTTTATGTCATAACAGTACTCAGTTGCGTGCCTATAGTTCTGAAAGTGATGGAAGAAATGCAAGTGAGGATAAACAAGTACATGGTAGTGATGGAACCAACTTTGATAAAAGGCAGAATCAACAAGAGAAGTTTGGGAAAGAGGTTGAGTACTGCAATGCACATGCACGACTTGGAGAACAGGAACAAGAGGAATGGCTTAATAATGAGAGGCTAACTATAGAAAATAAAAGGAGAGAATCACCATTTTTGACAAGGAGGGATAAGTTTAAAAATGAGTTCATAAGAAGAATTCTTCCTTGGGAGAAAATACATATTTCTTGGGATACATTTCCTTATCATATTCAGTAATTATTATTCTTCCTATTTGTTCTTCTTTTTTCAATTTGGTATCTTCTTTATGTGACTTTTATTGTGTAATTAAATTGTATTTTTCCACCTGCAGTGAAAATACCAAAAATCTTCTGGTGGAATGTGCTGCTTCCCATTTGAGACATAATAAGTTTGCTTCAACTTTTGGTATTGGGCTCTCATCTTCAAGTGGGAGAATATTGCTTCAGAGCATTCCTGGTCAGTCATTTATTCCTTATTTTCTGTCCTTGTTATTCTATTTAATTTGTAATGTTTATTTTGGATGCCATTTGACTCACATTTATTGCTCAAAATTTTATTATAATTTTTGGCTTGTGGCACCAAATGTTGATGTTGTCTTTTTAACTTCAGGCACTGAGTTGTATCGTGAGAGATTAGTTAGAGCTCTTGCACAAGATTTACAAGTTCCTCTTTTAGTGCTCGATAACAGCATCCTTGCTCCTTATGTAAGTTCTGGAAGAATTTAGACATTATATTAGAAGGGGCACTACAAAGTAAATATTTATCTTATTTGAATTGTTATGCAGGATATTGATGATGATTTATCATCAGACTACGAATCTGATGATGATAATGCAGAGTCTGGGGAGGAGGGTTCTCTTGAATCAGAGAATGATGATGATAATGAAGCCAGCAATGAAGAAGAGTGGGCTAGCAGTACAGAGGCAAAGTCAGATGCAAGTGACAATGAAGATGCAGTAGCATCAGCTGAAGCACACCTTAAGAAGGTTAAAGCAGCTGTTCTTCGGAAACTTGTCCCTTACAATGTCGAGGAATTTGAGAAGGTGCATTTTCAGTACTGTTTACTATTAAAAGGGTGTTTTTGTTGATATCTTGGCTTGTGATAAAATAAAGTATCGGTGATGGTGAAGGCTATTAATTACTGCATAGACAGTAAATTAAGATGATGGATATTTAGAAGGTGGTATTCTGATTCTAGTGTTAAAGAGCATCTATTTGTTCATTATATTAGAGTTCACCCAATGTTTAGTTTCACTGCAGTTGTGTTATTCTAATACTAGCAAAGATTCTTTATGTTTAATTATTTATACTGATAAATAATAGGAATATTACTAGATTGAAAATAATGAAATAGAGATTTCTAATTTTATATTACTAGATTGAAAAGGAAGGAAAAGTTTATCGTAAGTAAAACTCTTGTTAGTCTTCTCTTTAGAATTATTAGTATATAGGATTATAAATAAACTTTGAGGTTTGAATTCATTCAGTCACCACTGATAGTTCTATGTCTTACCCCTACCCCAAATTTTTGACAGATTGTGGCTGGAGAATCTGAAAGTTCGGAGTCCTCCAAGTCTAATTCTAATGATACCAAATCTTCTGATAAATCTGGATGCCAGCTAAAGAAAGGTAACATGTTCAGCTAGCTGGAACCTCAATCATACACATGAACTTGCTAAATGTGATTTTGTACATTTATTTTCTACTTGCAAGCAAAAATAAGATGTCAATTATATTTACTAGTTGTCCATTATTTTTGAAATTTAGACTTCACACCGTGAGCTATTCCTTGCCTTTTTCCTTTATGATGTCACAAAGTTGAAATTGTGGGTTTTTTGCAATAGAGTGAGAAGAGACTAAATAATATTTACTTGTGCATTATCATATATTGCAATGATATGTAATGGGATAATAAACCTAAGTCATTCACACATATTTATATTAATAATCCTAATTAAGGAAACAAACCACAAAATATCAGAGAACATGAAAACTTTGAAAATGTGGATACTATCCTAAATCACACATACATATTGAGAATTTGGGCTTAGAGCCAAATTCAAAAAGTGAAATTGGCTCGTAAAGTGATGAAGGTCCAACCTTTTATGAGCTTTTTTGCGCCATAGATTTTGCAGTCCAGTCTTCTCTTTTACTGAGTGGCGTTGTGAGATTCATGTTGCTGACCTCACCTGAGGTATGAGACTTTGTAGTTGTTGTTATTATTGTTATTGTTTTATGTTGCAAATTTGCTGTAGGGAAAGATAATTTATATGTTTGTTGTTCTTGTGATATTGAATGAATTTAAGATTTAGCAAACTATTAATGAATTACCCTTCTATAAGCTCGTTTATTTGCTTTCAATTTTCAACTTGTTTGAAGCATTAACGCAAATATCTACATTACTGCTTCATTACATTTTGTAGGTGACCGTGTGAAGTACATTGGGCCATCTGTTCAAGTTACAGACGAGGATAGGTAATAAAATGTTTTCCCCCTTTTTCGCCTATGTAGTCCATCATCTCCCACAGAACTTCAGATTATTTATTTATTTTTTTTCTGAAACATTCATTTAATTTATTGAATAAAGCATGCCTAATATTTTTGGAGCTAAGTACATGAAGTTGCTTACACTTGTTACCATGACTGCCAACGTGACTGATTCTGATAAATCATTTTGGAAGATTTCCTCGTTTGCACAACTCAGCTACATAAAATATGTAATCTTGTTAGCGTAGACACTTGCACACAAGAGAACTGCATAGATGATACACTGCCAGTCACATAGATGACGCTTTCAAGGGTTACTGCTGACCTCTTTGGACTTTATTTGAGAGTCTGAAGCTGAGAAATTAATGTGATTCTTAATTAGATTGCTGCATAAAAACACAAGGAAAGATCTTCATTCATTAATAAGATATTTTCTGCCTTGAAATGATTATTGTATGTGGATGATTTTCATGCTTGTGGCTACTGGTTACATGTGGTTAGAATAGTGGTGCTATTGGTAATTGTAGAGGAAGTGGTGACACCGCACCTGTGAGATTGGAATTCTTAAACCTGAGGGAGGAATATAATGTGAAGGGAGAAACAGCTTCCCACGAATTTTCATATACTGATTTCTTTCCCATACAACGGTTTAGTCACATGAATATTGTATTTCTATGTCTTGAACTCATAATTCACTGAAGTCTTTCAAAGAACTGAAAATAGAAGTTCTTAAAATGATAATCTGATTTTCATACAGACAAGTAATTGATATTTGTCTATATCATATTGGAGAAGTATATGCAGTGTTTATCAGTGGATATCTTTGTTCTTGTCCATTTATCTTGTGATGGGATTAATGAATTATATATGCCAATGTTTGTGAGCGTTTCTATTATTATACCATTTTTTTCTTTTAAATACCACTTAAGTGTGTTTGATGCTACTTGCAAGTTGCAAGTGCTTGGTTAGTGGGTGTCAGCGACTTATATAATTTTATAGTTACGTACTTCAGGAGTTTGTGTAATATGTAGTTTGGGCCCTGTAATTTTGATGAATGTCTTAGGACATAGTGTCGAAGAAAATGTGAAGCCCATGTTCTGGTGACAGAGTTGCCTCAAACGTTTCTTGTAAAACCATGTATCATCCCCATTGGACTTTGAGCTAGCACTCACCTGACATTGGCATATATAATTTTATCACAGGGTTATACTGGGGAAGATACCAACATCTGATGGTCCAACTAATGCTTATACTATTATACATGGCAGGTGGGTTGGTAAGTCATCCCTATATATAGAAGTCAAACTGTTAAAGGCCTCTAACCTTTTGGTATTTTCTTGACACCCATTTTTTTAAACATGCAATATAGATTTTTACACATCATACAAGATGGCTTTCATTTAATTTGAGCTTTGACTGGGATGCAACTTGATCTTGAAAAACATGCAATGTGACCCTACAAGGAATCCTACACACATTAGTCAGTATTTAGGTTGTTTGTAGATTGTAAAGTGTTGAAATCTTAGTTATTGGGTTTACTGGGATCAGGTTTGAGTTTTGCACGATAGCTCCTTGTTATTTTCATCTATTTGCTCGAACTTCCTGTCTGTTCCTCCCATGGGTGTAATCCTAATATTGCAATTTCCCTTTGTGGTTTCAAAAAAAATTCCATTCCCATGTACTTCTTTTGATAGGCTCCTGGTTTTTTGTCCATAAAATGCCTGCACGACTCTTAAAAATTAGGGACCTAATGAGACACTTGTGGTATTTAGAGGGACCAGATGAAAAGCTTGTGATATTAGAAACCAAAAAGTAAGCAAAAAACAGTACTTGAAAGACAAAAGTAAAGGAAGACTAACAAAAGGTCTACACGGACAATGCAAAACCATTAAAAGGACTACATTACAGGTTTCTTAAAATTGATGGATCAAATGGAAAAACCTGGATACTCTGAGGTGTAAAATATATAATTTACCCTTTTTTCTGATATTGATGTGTACAGTTAATAGTTGGGATGTCCACGATTCATTTTTCTGCCATTCATGATGTGCTTAAAGTTATGACTTAGTTTTTCTTTAATATCATTCTTCGATAACTTTTTGATAATTTGATAAACAAAACATACTAAGTGCAAGTGAGATTTTCAAAAAGTGCTTGTAGCTTGCTAGTCATTCTTTTTTTCCAATTTTAACCTACGTGGATATATTGCAGACCTTTAACTAATGGTCAGAGAGGAGAGGTCTATGAGGTCAATGGCGATCGAGTTGCAGTCATCTTGGATATTAATGAAGACAAGGTCAACGAGGGTGAGGTGGAGAACCTTAGTGATGATCATACGAAACCCCCAATCTATTGGATTCATGGTAAATTTTTCTTATTCAAAATGTAGAAAAATGTTATCTTCTAAGCTATCTTATTCAAAGTGACCTTGATCTTTTTTCAAATATATATGGTTTGGATTTGATGATTATGTTTTTTATACTTATCAGAGGTTGAGTAGTAGCTTATCTCCTTGGCTTAAAACATTTTTTTTTATTTGCAAACAGTTAAGGACATTGAGAATGATCTTGATGCTCAATCACAGGATTGCTACATTGCTGTGGAGGCTTTATGTGAGGTATCTGGCATTTTTAAATTTTTGAAATCTCATAATAAGATGAACAAAATCTTGTTTTACTTATGGGTGGGCCTGATTATTGCTTTTGCAGGTTTTGCGTAGAAAACAGCCTCTTATTGTCTATTTTCCTGACAGTTCACATTGGTTACATAAATCAGTTCCTAAGTCAAACCGAAATGAGTTTTTTCAAAGGGTTGAGGAGATGTTTGACCAGTTATCTGGTCCTATAATATTGATTTGTGGGCAAAATAAAGTACAGTCAGGGTCAAAGGAGAAAGAACAATTTGTAAGATTCAATTGTTATTCTTTGTCATGAAGTATTAAGTTCCCAATGTTCTAGACTAAAATGCATTTACTTTGCTACTATTTACATTTTATTGACTTTTACCTTGATCACATGATGTTTCTGACAGACAATGATACTACCAAATTTTGGACGTGTTGCTAAGCTGGTAATGCTCTTTATCTTTCTACAAAATTTTGCATTCTGTTAAACATTCTATTGTTAACCTGTGATTTCAAATTATGCTGCTTTCAAATCACTACTCATTTGTTTCTTTTTGTATCTCAATGAACTATATTACATTGTTAAATGTAATACGGAGTTCTTTTCTTTCAAATAGCAGCTTTGAAGAGTTATGATAATTTATTCTTTGTATGCATATTTTGTTAACTTTATTGAGATACTTAAGGTTCGGATTGAGTCTCTTGTAGTAGATTGTCTAATGATATAGATGATAAATTTAAGAATTTCGTTGGGATGTTTATAATATCTTGGATGCCATAAAATATTAATATTGCTTTCATGTTCATGTTAATTTGACTTTCCTTCTGTCATAGTATTTTGTTTTCCATATCTTTAGTATTCTATTTATGAAATTTTAGATCTCACAGGAACTTTTATTGGTATTGTGTGATTGATGTTTTAGCATACATCGGGTTGGGTCCTTCCCCTTAGCCATTTTATTCCTTTAGCAGATATATACACGATTTTTACCTTGCCTATTTGCAACGTTCAAGTTATTGCAAACCAATAAGTTCATGCTCATGCTTTTCTCTCATCATATATATATATATATATATATATATATATATATATATATATATATATATATATATATACATATATATATATATGATGAGAGACCAGAGCGCCATTTCAGCTAGATATATTATGATTCTTTTGTCGCTATATGCTAGCATTTTAGATACTACCTTTTCTGTTTTAATTTTCTTGTAAGATTCATTATGACCAATTCTATGAAGACTGAGTCCAGTTGTAATCTGTCCTGGTGTATGATTTATAATCTGTTGTGTTGAATATGGATGCTGAAACAAACGAGGGCAGTGCACTTGGGCACTGTGGAAATAATCAAATGATTTTATGTGGTCCTAAGCCATCATTGAATTCTTATTGAGAACATTACAGCCTCTTTCTCTGAAGCGTTGGACTGAGGGAATTAAAGGGGACAAGACATCAGAAGATGACGAAATTAACAAGCTCTTTTCTAATGTTCTGAGTATACATCCACCCAAGGTAATTGTTTTGCATATGCATCCACTTATGGTAATCTTGATGGTTGACGAAAAATCACCTAGGTATTTGTTTTGTTTACACTACGGTGAAGTACAACTCTAGGGATTCTCACAATTGTCAAATACCACACTTAGTATGAGGCATTTAATGTTTTAATTAAACATCTCAATACACTGCCCATCACTACAACAATAATGAACAAGAACATAAATTGCCAACATACAAGCCCCTAAAGTTTTTTTAATTCATTACCAGTCAGATGTATGTTAAGAACCCGATCATAATGGAAAAGTGGCTTGTCCATGCTTTGTACACCACACAATATTTTTCGAATTCCTCAATATATTTTTCCCCATCTTTTCTTCATTGGCCAAGTAAAAATGGATGTTCTTATTGGGGGACATTTCTGCTATGGATCCCCCATCCCGACCCTCTCCCTCTACTTATAAGAATTAGTAATATATATTTTTCAAAATACATTGGAAATCTTGTGGTTCTTCATGAAGACTAAAGCAGAAATGTCATCTTGGTTTCACTGTTGTTGATTGGTTACATGGATCTCTTAAGGTTTCTGTTAATTGATTATAAAGCACCTAACTTTCATGTCATTTTTTCATCTGTAATTCTGTATGACATTTTGCAGGATGAGAATCAGCTGGCAACATTCAAGAAACAACTTGAAGAAGATAAAAAAATCGTGACTTCACGAAGTAATTTGAGTATACTACGGAAGGTAATTCTCTGGTTTCTGAAGCATTTATTGTTACCCGATTCATAATTGATCATTTGTGATCCATATATATGCATATCAAATCCAGATTCAAACCATGAGATTACAAAGCTAATTTCTTAATCATGAATCACAATTTATATTGAATCATAAGATTTAGAGACAATTAAAAACAACTTCAGAGTATTATATACAGTGTTCAATGTTATATCAAGTAGATAAACGACTTATCTACAAGTGTCATAAAGCAAAGTTATTAGGTATTTTAGTTTGCAAATAATGGAATCTGCACATTGAAATAGTCAAATAGAGGGCATGCATTACATAAATGAGTGTCAAATAAAAGTAGTGATGCATTTTACACCATCAATGTCAAATAAAAGTAGTGATGCATTTTGCAGGTTCTCGAAGAACATCAGCTATCATGCATTGACCTTTTACATTTAAATACTGATGGCATTGTTTTGACAAAGCTCAGTAAGTTCCACTCGTTCTCTTATTTGTTCTAATCTTTTCTTCGTCAACCATTTTGTTTGTATCTTGCCTTCACCCCTATGTCTTTCCCGTTTTGGATTGAAATGATTTGTGTCATCCATGAATGATGTCTTTCCCTTTTCGGAACACAAATCTGAAATTGAGTAATAATCACAGAGCTTAAATTGGGAAACTACTTTGATTCTAGGAAGCTCATATACTTGTTTATGCCGTACTTGATATTGGAGTTAGTAATGCATTTAATTGGTTGGTTGATAATGATTAAAAATAGGGCAAGAGAAAACTGATAGCTTATTAAATTCTCGTGTTGTTTTTATCATGTTTTATATATCTCTATCTCTTTTAGTCCTAATATTATCCGGATGGTTTCCAGTGAACAACGTGTGTTCGTTTTTTTTTTAAACAATTCTTTTATTAAAAAACCAGAGAGCAAAAGGTTGGATCACAAATTATCCACTGAAAAATAAAATGGGAAAATGATCCTCTCTATTTTTTTCCATTTCATAACCTATTAGAAAAATAAATAAATTGGAAGAGTAACAATTTTTTTTTTTTAATCATGGCAATGGAAAAAAAGAGAGATTCTTTTCTGTAAAACGTGAGGTGCAGGGGATAGGGGGAACAATTTTGAATAAACTGAATAAAATCTTGAATTCCATTACAGTGCTGTCAACGAAAACCTTGGAAGAACATTGTTGCTCTAATCAGGGCAAAAATATAGGTTGCACTCTAACATGTTCAAACCATGCTGATGTTGAGATTAGTTTTTTGCATTTTTTATTGTCTTCAATAAAAGTACAAGGTGCAAATTTATAACTTATAATATCATAGGGTTTTGTTAACAGGTGCCTTAAGGGAGTTTGTTGAGCAAAAAAAGCATGGGGAGTATTTAACAAGGAGTGTTTAATACATTGGGAACTTAAAAGGCTTTATTTTTTAGCTAATACTTTCCATCTGTGAATCTTTAACAAGTGTCCCAATGGCACCTGGTAACCATTAAATTTACTGTCATTGAAATTTAATGTGTTAACATGTCATGGTATGCATCATGTGTTTTTGTTTTCAGAAGCTGAAAAAGTAGTAGGCTGGGCAAAAAATCACTATTTGTCGTCTTGCTTGCTTCCTTCTGTTAAAGGAGAAAGATTGTGCCTACCTCGTGAAAGGTATAATATAAATCGTTTTTTTTATTTTTTATCTGTAATATATGATTGTATAGAATTTTAAGTTTCACTTGTTCTTTTTTGTGAAGTCTTGAAATTGCAGTCTCAAGATTGACGAGCCAGGAGACAATGTCACGGAAGTCTTCTCAGAGCCTCAAGGTATGTGGTTTTTGTAGTATTATTCAAAGTGATCTTTGTTGGTATCTAAAATATTACTATATGCATGTGATAAATATTGTCCTTTGGACTATGTTGTATAGCACTGTACTAATGGCTTAGTGCACTTAAGATATAAACATGCTCCCACAAAGGGTACATTTTCCCGAACATGTACATCTTAATTTAAATTCTGGGCATGTTTCGTCTTATGTTGATTTTGTTTATATGTATATTGAACAGAACCTTGCAAAGGATGAGTTTGAGAGCAATTTCATTTCATCTGTAGTACCTCCTGGTGAAATAGGAGTGAAGTTTGATGACGTAGGTGCTCTTGAAGATGTGAAAAAGGCACTTCAAGAACTCGTAATTCTTCCAATGAGAAGGCCAGAGCTTTTTTCTCGAGGAAATCTGTTACGGGTAATGATTGTGTACTTTTGTATGTATTCTCACTGTAGCCAAATTACTTTTGTTCACTTATTTGTGTAAAGCTAATTTGAAGAAACATTTTACAGCCCTGTAAAGGAATTTTACTTTTTGGTCCTCCTGGCACTGGTAAGACCCTTCTGGCGAAGGCACTTGCAACTGAAGCTGGTGCAAATTTTATTAGCATAACTGGTTCGACCCTTACTTCAAAGGTAGTTTTGGTTCCAGCACATTTTCCTGTTTCAGTTGTTTTATCTGAAAATTTATATGCTTTTAATTTGCTCCGTATGTATGATATCCTTGACCTGAAAGAGGGTGAAAGGAAACAATTACAATGATATCAATCAAATATTCCGACACAACTTTGGCCTTTATTTCATAAAATATAGACAATTTTTATTAATCCTAAATCTTTGTCCAAAAGATAAAAAAAATGACCTTAGAGGGAGTTTTGAGCTTCCAAATAGATTTGTGTAGAAGAAATATCTAATAACTAAGAATAGTTTAGAAACATAAAGAAAGAACATGCAAGAAAACACACCAAGGGATTCTGAAGTGCAAGAACCATGGATTGCGTGATAGGTAAACAGAATGGTAAATAGTAGGTTTTGTACAACAAGTATTGTCATTTTGTTTTTAGTACAATAAGGAAAAAAAACTGCAGTCTTTGTACAACAACTTTAATTTTGTTAGTTTTTGGTTAATAGTTAATATAATTGAATACATGTTTGGTCTTTAGTAATTGTTACGTATGTCTATTAAATGCAAAATTAATAATAATATACAATTAACCTTGAAGGAATTACTAAGGATTTTAAATTTAGGTTTTAGTCCCAGCCCTAATTCGTAATCTAATTTTTATTCTCTTTTTGTCCGAGTTTAGATGGTAGGAAATACAAGTGATTAGAAGAAGTTATATGTATGCAGACTAAAAGAGATTGAAGTGATATGTGTAGAGACTAACATTTATGATTTTTCAAGTATGGGGACTAAAAGGTAAAGTTTGTACAGCTATAGGGGCTAAATGAGTAATTAAACATTTTTCCGAAATCAAGTTCCTTTGAAGCTTCTTTTCCATTTATTTTCTTATGTAAATTGTTTCAGTTGTTTTAAGATATATTATCTTCTTCTGCATGTGATATCTTATACATATATTTGTTTTTTTCCTGACAGTGGTTTGGAGATGCTGAAAAACTAACCAAAGCGCTTTTCTCATTTGCCAGCAAGCTTGCTCCTGTCATTATATTTGTTGATGAAGTGAGTGTTTGAATGCATAACCTCTCATTATTTCGCTTTTTCTTATATAGTTTGATTTTTTTGGTTCTGTATTAAATTTTTCAATTTAAATGAAAAAAGTTGGAATCCAAAGAGTTCAATAATAATTTAGAGTGGACTTTTATGGACTAATCGTGTCTCCTCTCTTTGACATGTCCGTGCTCTTTAAATTGATTAGTTAAATTGGAAAGAGAAATGCTTTACACACAAATTTGAACTTCTCACATTTATAAGATTACTCAATGCATAAGAGAATCTAGATGTTTTCTGTACCATCTTCATGCCTTGAATCGAATGTTTCAAGATGACTACGAAATTCAGATTTCAGTCTTATGATTTATTTTTTCCTCATGGTTTTTTCTTCCAGAAAAGCTGAAGTGTAAAAATATGCTTCTGGATTTTAAATTCCTTAGTACTCCTTTTTATTCAATGTGAAACATATGTTTCAACTTTCCAGGAATGTGCCTTCAAAAGTAAAATTATAGATATACGTTTTTAGTGCACCCTCAAATCTATCTTTCACAAGTTGGACACTTGGTTTTTGACTTGAATCTGTATTGTATAGGTTGACAGTTTGCTTGGTGCTAGAGGTGGTGCTTTTGAGCATGAGGCCACTAGAAGAATGAGGAACGAATTTATGGCAGCCTGGGATGGATTGAGGTCAAAAGAAAACCAACGAATCCTTATTCTAGGAGCAACAAACCGGCCATTTGATCTTGATGATGCTGTTATTCGTCGTTTACCAAGAAGGTAAACTATATGATTTCTCTCTTTGAAAGCTTGATTTACAGCCGAATGGTCATAATCAATGTCGCATTTTTAAATTATGATTGTCCCATTTTGTGTCTGATTTTCATTTAGATTTAGTTTTTATCCTTGTTTGTGTGTGCTACAGAACTCAATACTTTTTATGTGATTAGTTGTTAGGATCTGGAGGAAGTTAACACTATTTTGTGGTCACTCTTATATCCCTTACTACTATGCTATATCGTCGAATAGTATCAACAAAAGTCAAGTCAACTGGGACAAAAGCTTAAGCTTGATATTGAGGCCAAACTCATAATAATGCCACTAATTTTGTTAAAAGTTTATACTTCAATAAGTACCTTCATGTAGAAAGTGTAGAACTTTATTTAAATTCATAGTCAAGATTATAATACGGAAGTGGTTTGATAAATGCGGGAAATTACTACTTCTTTTATAACTAAGATTTGTGTTGGCATTATTTCGTCCAGGATATATGTTGATTTACCAGATGCTGAAAATCGAATGAAGATTTTAAGCATCTTTCTAGCACAAGAAAACTTGGATTCTGAATTTCAGTTAGATAAACTTGCTAACATGACTGATGGATACTCGGGCAGTGATTTGAAGGTAAATATTGTTAAGTACAACTGAGTTAAAAAGTACGTTAGGCATCACTATATTGTACCACACTAGGGAAGTGAGGGATATAAAGGAAATTAAGGTAGCTGGCTGAGAGTGCTACCTTATTTACCATCTCTCAAATTCCTTTTGCAGTCTAGCATAGTCGGCCTAACATTATAATAATTATCACACTTGCTTAAGCTGGAAAATCTTCTATCTAAGCATTTCAAGTCATGTATCTCTAATGCTGCTTCATGCTTACATTTGCAGAACCTCTGTATTGCTGCAGCGTATAGACCTGTTCAAGAGCTCTTAGAGAATGAAAAGAAGGTATGCAGATCACAAATTTGAAACTAGCTCAGATTTTTCATAGCAATTGCGAGATTTTTGCACTATCCTTTTTAAAAGTTGGACGAGTATAAAATGCACATTTGTTGCTCGCGTGATGTTTGTACTTTACACTTTTTTATTTTTGTAAAATAATACTTAATAATGGCAAAGGAGAAATGATCTAATGAAAAAATTTTCGTATATTGCAACTTTAGCAGATCTGTATGTTGTGAAAACAAATCTCCAGGAAAATATTTTATTCAATGTTGTTATATATTCCCCCAGTTTATTTTAGCTGCATCTCACCAAAGAAGTTTGGTATCAGTAAAGTTATTACGTTCTGGATCAGTAAAGTTGGTTGATCCTCTTTGTACATTTTGGATACGGGTTTAATCTTTTGAGTAAGTTACAAGTTTAGTTGTCAACGGACAATAGTGGTGACTAATATCAATGTTGTTATCTACGTTGATATTATCTATTGGTTGCAAATCTGCAATTCAAAAATGGTTTCAAATTGATCTCTGATGTATGGATTCTCTTTTGGTTTGCACAGGAAGCCAGTAGTGGTACAACTTCAATATTAAGGCCTCTCAATTTGGATGATTTTGTTCAGTCCAAAACCAAGGTATATAATATTCTATTTGTTCATTTTGAATTGTGATGTTTTTACTGGATGTTCAAGTACTTTCAATGTGTATTTGTAGAGTAGTTTTATTTGTATTTACTGTTAACCGAAATTTTTAGAAGTTACAAATATTTGTGGGTCCACTACGTAATTAATCAGTCTCTTAATTTTAAAGATTAATTTGAGTTTAACCGTCAATAAAGTTTTAGAAGTGTGTTGCATTGACATGTTGCTTGTTTGAAGCTATTTTTTTGTCTGTCTTTGAGGTGCAATTAGTTTTAAAATGTTAAAAGTGTGGTTAAAATGTGTAGGTGGGTCCATCGGTTGCGCATGATGCAACAAGCATGACCGAGTTGAGGAAGTGGAACGAAATGTATGGAGAAGGAGGTAACAGGACAAAATCACCATTTGGATTTGGGAGCTGATTTTGACACTTTTCATCTCTAACATATCATCACCAATGCTTTTGAGCAAAGCATTATAGATAGATTCATCTTTTATACTTTTCAAAGGGCCTCTGCATTCCCATCACTTGCCAAATTATTTAGACGAATTAGTTCTTTTTAGGAGGCTGTGTTTCGAGCTCTCCATTTTGAGCTGACTTGAGTATTCAGTTAAATGTGTTGTAATGAAATGTAGGTAGCCTCTAATTTTGTCTAGGGAATGTGAAATCTTATGCTTAACAACAGGGGTAATTTCCCCACTTACCTATATATATTTTTTGACAGTGTTTAATTATTATTCATTGGATGCTTTCACGAGTAATTTCTCTATCGAAATTTTAGTTCAATGTTAAAAAGACAATTTAAATAAAACAACAGGGGTTCTATCAAGTCTATCTGATTTATGGTAATCAGAAATTATTGAAATTGTCTGGTTTATCCATTGGGATCTTTATGTATTCGAGATATAATGAGATATCTGGAAATAGTATATTATTGTTGTCTAGAAGAAGAACTAGTCATATCGTTCAATATGTTTCGCATCTACTGCATCTCAATAGAGGTTGTCTAGAAGAAGAACTAGTCATATCATAATTCGTTCTACCCATTGATGCGAGAAACTATCGAAAGTAATTAGTGTTACCTGTGATATCTATTTCTTTCACATTTTGAATTTCAAGTTTTATCGGAAAAGACTAATTTGACATCGCAAGTTACCATGTACGATAAATTTATGAAATACAATATCAAACTTTCAATTCATGATATAGTTCTCATGATTAATAACATATAAAGTTATTCCAACTCGTATAAGTCATTGTATTCTTGAAATTAACTCGGGCTAAGGAAAATAACTTCTGAACTATGTGATATCGATTTATAAAGCATTTTCCTTACAGAAAAATTAATATTTTTTAAATACTAAGCACGAAGAACCATATATCATAGACTCTAAACACCCAGGAGCCACTTTAACTCGTTGCCTTTCGATTTCCCATACATAAAACGTCATTTTAAATATCAAAGACCAGAATGAAAGAAGGGTTTGATTAGTAAGTGGGTAGAGAATTTTCCACCTTGTAACCATGTACTAGAAGAGCTATATATACTGTAGTTGACAAACAAAAAATACATTTCGGCCATTGAAGCCGACAAAATGAGGCACCCCCTAAAATATTATCCAAGAATGAAAATGACATACATCGGCCTATGCTATTTTTCTTTTCACTCAACCAAACAGGGAATGAAAATAAGCAAACCAAATAAGAGAGAAAGTTATGTACACTGATAAATATACACAAAAGAAAATGAGCATTTAAATCTAAATTTACAAAACAGTGTTTATGTGTAGCGCTTTAAGTAATGAGGTAGCCATCTGTTTAACCAACACTTGTCCATCTCTCCGTTCCCCTATTAAGTTTTGAAGCTTTTCAGGTAGATCATTCTCCACAATCAATTTCTTCGGCTGAGGGTGATGCTCATAAACGGCCTGCAACAACATTTTTAAACACTTACGTAACTGTTATTGCTGTACCAGGAATAACTATCATAAATTCTAACACTATTCTTTAGACAAATCTTCCAGGACCAACATTTATAAATGAAACATCATCACCTCTGAATTTTAAATGATAAAAGTATCAAAAATTCAAAGAAAGGAAGGCAGTTTCTCACATTTGAATAAATGTTTATTAACACAAGACTATATCCTTAAATACATGTGTCGATAGAACAATATTATTAATTAAAGCTCCAGTAGATTTTATTGGATCACCATTCTACTATCTGAAGTTCTAGATAAAGTAAGAATGTGATTTAACAATTTTTTAAGTATGCCAAGCCACACTTAAGTGAGCATTGTAGTTAGAATTTTTGAAGTTCCACAAATGAAATCCTCTACGCCGGTTTGTTCATCTTAGTTTTTCTTTTTCTAGTTCTGATGAATATAAATTTTGACATCTCTTGACCATGCAACACAACCTGGTTAAAGGAGTGGTATTACTCACCAGAGATTTTAGCATGTATTAACAAAAAATATCATATTTCAACCCGTACCTTTATTAGCCTGAGTAAATTAAGACGAGCTATAGCATCCTGATGATCAAGCCTTGCAATGAGCAACGGCGTTAACCCATTAATAGCCAATGTTGTATTAATCCTCGAAGATTTTCTGCAGTTATATGATCACAGAGATTAAAAAAAATTCCAATACAAATGAAACTGAGAATATTTTAATATGAAAGCACAAAATAACATTCCAACTACTACAGCAGCATCAAACGTAACATAAAGAATATAGTGTATCTGGTCTTTTGATTTTTTCTTTCCTTGGAGTATATCTTCACTTTTGATCTCTTCCTTTAAAAAATAATTTTATAAAGAAAAAAATTCAAGCCCCTACAACCTCAATGAGACAGTTGAATTCTACAACAAAAGAGTCTTATATTATAGATAGCAGACTTTTTTGTTGTAGAGTTCAACTGTCTCATAGATGTAGGGGAGGGGGGTTATATCCCAGAGGTTGATTATACGGATCCAATAATGTTACAACTTGACTAGAGAACAATGTCTCAGGAATATAATTAGACAATTGAACTCTAAAACTTATATTGAATACATAAGCATTATTAGACAAATAAACCTATCGGGTAGCAATGACAGCAATGATAAATAATGACGTTGCAGTGTATAAAGCAGGGATCATCAAAACACCAAACTATCCAATGTTAAAGTTTTCGTTGCTTGTTATCCAGTTAGAGAAGCGATCCTGTAGGATTTTGCTCCTGCAACTACGTAAAAGTGCATTAATTCATTTTCACTTTCAAAGATGACCCATTATTCAAGTTACTCAGAACTCCCTGGCCTCTTGAAATATGATGAATCCTAAAACCCGTAAAGCAAGCTAGATAAATTCAACCCATCCATTCAACCGACTTTGTATAATGTCTGTGACTATGTATAATGTCTGTTTGGCCTAAAGGATGGGACAGTGCAAGATAAGAGGTTAGCAATATTGCAGTGCCCATTATACATATAATTACATTCCACTAAATATAATTAATCTAGACTCTAGCATCAAGCTCTACATATAACCCAGTCCCTACTCCTAACTCTTTCTGTATTATGCATCAAAGCCAGGTGAAAAATAACTGTTCATCGAAACCTATTCCACTTCAAAAGAGGAAAAGGAACTTTGGTGCACTAAAACTTTGTTTATCACCTATCTGTGCAAGACTGATCGATCAAATAGTTAAAGTATTCAAGGACATAACCAAATGAAGAGAAAAGAATAGAGTCCTATACGTGATGATTTTCAGGAATGGCTCCAATATGTGTACAAAATGCCGCTCTGGACAGGACTGGAAGAACTTCACAAGCTTCTGAACTGCATCCTTTTTCAGCAATGCTTGTTCAACCTTCCTATTATCGTTGTCATGGGCTAAACAAACTGCAATAGAGTCTAGTGCTGTCACAGACCAAAGCTCATCCTCAAGAAGGTTCAAATAGACATCCAAACCACCATGAGCCCTTAACTGCTCCCTTGAATTGCGAGATGCATGAGCCATATCACATAGAAGAGGCAAAGCATACTGTTTCAAGGGAGAATTGGATGTAATGAATTGCATTAAATGGGGAATGATTCCATTTTCAGCCGCTTGTTCTTGTCTTCTCTTATTTATCTTGCATAAATTGAATAGGGCATTCAAGACCTGTAGAAAGAGAAAAATGGAAGATGAGATCAAGCCCGTTTTAGATAGCTAACACCAACTAAGACAAACACCAACAAAAATTACAGATAATCTAAACCATCAAAAGCAAAGGTGACATGAAATAAATAACGTTTGTCCAAAACCCACAATATGCTTAATTAGAAGGCAACTACATAATGTGCTATAATCAGAGTATTTCCTGCACCGAATTCTGTTCTTAAATAAAAGAAAATTGCAGTTACTACATAACCAATGCTAAAATTTATTTTGAGCTTAATACAAATGATAGTTGAAAGTATTGTACAGAAAATTATGCCATGTATAAGTATGCTTTATATAACTCAATTTGGATAACAGTAAGGTAAGCAAGACACACCTCGTGATGTATCTCTGATACAAGAGATCCTTCTTTGAGTTCAAGATTTGGTATCAAGTATTTTATTGCTTCAGCACGCTGAAGATTTTCTAAGCAATTTGGATCAGTTGACAGATGATTAATACACTTCAGTATCTAGAATACCAATACGTGGATGGTCAGAAACTAAAGTAGTAGGATATAAGCTGAACTATAAAAAAAGATGTGTTTTGTCACCTTCAACAAAATAGGAGGCTCCACCCTATTAAACATCTGGAAAAGACGACTGAGCAAGCTTTGGCTACACATATAAGATTTCACTGTTGTGTCAGCTTGCGCAAACTCAAGCAAAAGATCTGCCACTTTCTCCAGATATTCTCTGGCAACTTCTGCATTCAGTGACGAAACCATGTGGGAAAGTAGCCCAGACGAAGTAGCACTACCTGGTCTAGCATTTAGAACACCTGAACCAGACAGGACACCTGATGCCGTCTGTGAAGCGATCCCAGATGTGGAAGCAGCTCCTTCACTGGAATTGAAAGTCCCTAATTTCTTGGGAGTGACTTTATGAGAAACTCTAGAACTGGCGTCAAGACTTCCATTTTCCTTTCCGCGTTGAGAAACATCTGCATAACCACAAATACTGTGCCATTCATAAAGAAACACAAAATGACAACCAAACCAAACCAGAATAGAAGTTAACAAAACAAAATTACTAACAAAACAGATTTTATAATCAGAAAAAGCTTTAAATCCTTGTTTGCTAGAAACATGTTGGATTCTTTTTCTTTCTGAGTAGTGATTTGGGCCTTTACTTGTAAGGCCCATTACCTCTAGTTAGCATATGTATGTGTATGTATGCATTTATATATAGGGCATAGCTAGAAATCAATATGCATTTATAAATTAAAAAAAAAATGACTTCTTTAAATAGCAACAATGTATAAACTGAACTTTTGTAGTTGACAATAACTTACTGCAGTTAAGCTTAAGCTTATAATTTAGTCCAGTTCAATCAATTACAAAAAGTAGAAGTAATGAAGCAGTTAATAACCAATTTTTGTAGTTGTACCAATTTTTGCTTAATAACCAATTTTTGTAGTTGTACCTATTGAGAATGAATATTACTAGAAAGGTTTGAAGGATCTTCTAATTTATTAAGTTTGAAATAAAGCATAATTTGTACAAAAAGATGATGAGAAGTTCAAATTAAATTTTACTGAGTTTATAGTTCCTTTAAATTTGTTATTTGTCTTGAAATATCTTCATAAAAGAATCAGATAGAGCCTTATTATTACCTGCAAATTCTGCCATCAAAAAGTCTAGTTCCCCATTCGTTTTCTTTTCAGATGCATGTAATAAAGGGAGTACACTTTCATGTCTTTCTAATCCTGACATCTGACGTACATACTCGAGCTGTCCAGAAAAGCGCCCAGATGGTGGCTCTTTGTCCAACAAGCTAAGAAGAGGCCTAACTTGTTCCTGGTGTGTACCTCCTGTCACTGATAACCCATTTGATGATGGCTCTGTTGATTTTGGTGGCCTATCAGTTGATGCCCTGGTAGTGGAGATACGTTGTCTGGATTCAACATCTCGCTCTTTCAATGCACCAACGGAAGATTCTCTGGGTGTTTGAGTTGAATTCTTCTCTAATGACATGGCATCATCCATGGAGTGGTTAGCATCTGATGATCTTCGAGGATTGGAGGATGAAGGATGTAACTGTTCTAAGTGATGATCAAGGACTCCACGTCTCACTTTAGAGGGATCTTGCTGGTCTACTGAAGATAGCAACGCCTCATTCTGATTAATATAAGGGTGTGTAGGATCCAAGATACCAGATCGGGGGCGTTGAGCTGAACCATCAACTGAAAATCCACCCCCAGCAGAGCTAGAAGCTAGTCGAGTTGACTCATTTAAGCTATAAAGAGTATTTATAAGCCTGAGAAGTATTCCATTCTTAGCAGCTATCCGGCAAAAATCATTTCTAGGAGTTGACTGCTGAAGCTTAAATACCTGCCACATGCCATCAATAGCCAGATGAACCATCTCCCTGAAACACAGTTTTATAGTCAGCGTTTACAATACAAATTTTAAGAATAAAATGTAAGAGCAAATGTAGATTGCTAGAATTTATTTATGAGAAGAAATCACTAAGAATTTATTCCAGACCTCGCCCCACTCCCAAAATAAATTAAGGGCAGAGGATTGTCTGCGTCATATATGACCATAGTCCAAACCAATTGGGTCATCTTAACAATAAGTAATCAATCAGAGCTGCAAACATAATCTAAAAGCCCTATGAAAGACCTCAGACAAAAGCCCTCGTGCCTGAAGCAGGGTGAAAGCTATAATGTTCTGAAATATTTAAGTCAAATGGTGCCAGTGAAGATCAATGTACTGAACAGCTTTGTCAGAAGGGCCTTAACATAACGTGAAAGGTCAGCTCTCCAACAAATCCGAGCTCTGGTTGCAGGGCCAAATGGCTACTATCTCTATCAGGCTGTCAGATAAAAAATAAGACAAAAATGCAAAGTAATCTCACGCTGGAAGTGAAAGCTCCAAAGCTTGCCACTAGCCGTTCAGTTGACATGAATATCCTATATTAGGAACAATGGAACATTGACAGGGGAGAAAAAAGACTTTCTGTAAAACAAAGAGATCTTTTAGGAATACACTACTATTTTACATAGGTCCCACATCTCATTTCATCGCTCTTGGCAAAAGGTCAAACAGTATACTCCAGATAGAGAAAGTAGCACAATTTTATATCAAAACATGGGAGATTCTAATCAAGGAACCCATGCACATCAGACCCATACTATGTAAAGACATTTATGTGGCCTTTCAAGATCACTCCCACATCTAATAACGTCTTTCCCTAAAAAGAATCAGCCAAATCTAGATCACTTCTGAAATATTTAAATTGAACAAATCTTGGCGTTGCATTGCAAACTATAATCTAGTGTAAATTGCAAGCACTCCCATACAAGCACGATTCACATAAAAGCTAACCTGTACTTGGCATAATCGGCCTCAAGAAATCCCACTAAAACTGGTATTCCACGGCAAGCAATAAACATTTGTAATGTCAAAGAACTGCATTAAATAAAAACAATCAATTCTACACTTTATTTTCAAAATATAAATCCAGGTAAAAACAACAATAACAATAACAAATAAAATGCATTCCAGACCTTGACTGACAAAGCTGCTGTAAAAAATAAGCTGCTTCCATTCGAATCTCTCGAGGTCGATCAGGTACTGCAAAGCTTGTGACTGCAGGAATCTGCCATGAAATTTTGCATTAAATATAGCCAAATCGAGATATCTGATAACGCTCAGCAACACAAATAAGATGGTCAAGTTTCAGTACTCTAGTAGTTATATTTATTGGCCAAATTTTAATATTCGAAAATCCCAACTGTTGATTATTGTTGATTCATGCTTCATTTCCGACTTTTCTCAAGAGATTTTAATAGCATAGAGATGGATATGTATCGATATTGTTGACTCTTGCTTTATTTCCCAGGTTTCTCAGTTAGGAGATTTCTACATCGCAGAAAATAAGTATCATTACTTAGATTTCGGGTTTCTCATATATTTCCTTTGTAAATTGCATCTATATATGTATTACACAATTGCTCAATCAAATCAATTAAATTAAAAGCAACTAGAATTATTCGATCTATGTAGAGCTCTCCAAGTTACGACATAGTGCATGTTTGATCTCTGTTTTATTAATTCAGTTAAACTACAAGAAAAAGAGTGATATTGAGCCGAAACAGTGTTTTAGACAACACGTATGCTTTATTTACTTTGAGAGAACGAAATCAAAACCACTAATAGAGGAGATTTAGTAATAAAGATATGACACGGGAATAAATAAAAATATTCCTAATAATACATATATAATCTATATGCTTTCAATTATATAGGATCTGCTTCTTATTTCTATAATTATAACAGGTTCAGCACTACTAGACTGATTTTTTTGCACAGTTCTTTTTGGTTGTGTACATTAATTACTCATAGCCAGCTTACAGAGTAATACTCTACTATTCAATGCTAATTTCTCTTGAGCTGGATTTGGGTAGGAGTAAGTGCTACGGAACATGACCACGAAGGGAACTAAAGTGGGCAGAATGTTTCCACTCCATTTTACTTGTGTTTTTTTCTCTTGCAGGGGTTTCCCGAATCTATTTTGCAGAATGGCATAAAAGGGTTGTGCCATTAAAACTCTACTATCTTCGATATTATTCATAGTGATGTTAGAGGTGTGTCTCTTGTATTAAATAATCCTTTAATCCAATCGAGCAACAACAAAATTGCTTCCCCATTGACTGATTTATTATCCAATAAACTATTATTTTAGCATACTACATTATTTATAAAGTAATAATACTAACCAATCCAAATTAATAGATCGAGGCTCCCCAACATCAACTAGACAAATTTTTAATATAGAATTCAACTAAATTAATCAGGGAAAGGGAAAGTAAAATTCGAGGAGCATGAAACAGATATAGTACTTACCAATCCAACAAGACATGCATTTTCAAGGAAATCAGTGTTGTCTTTAACTATTTGATTTATAAGCTGAAGCACAGAACATATAACCTGAAATAATTATATTTACATTAAGATGTCTTCTTCCATGTTACTAAATTGTCAGCATGCCTATCAATAATGAAAAAATATTAGACGAAGTATCAAGAAGAACAACACATACACGTGTTTTAGGAACTTCTAGCAAATCTGTTAGAGGAAGTAAACCATGCTGGGTAACAAAAACAATCTTCTGCTCTGGGCGTTGATTAAATATACCAATAAGTTTCTGACATGCAGACACAATCACATCTTCTGATTCCTCTGGTTTTAATGAACCAACTAATTTGCTGAACTCAACAGCCTACAGCATTGTGGTAAATACATCACAGATGCAAGTATAATATATAAAGCAGCGGTGAACCAAGCTCAAAATTTTCTACAGGGAGAACCAGCTTTCACATGCAAAACGACATTGTTTATACATCTAAGGCTAAAATCAAGGGTAACATAGAATGTAACCATTGAATCCAACAAAAGCTACACAGAAAAGAAAGTGGTGGCTCTAAGAAATTAGAACAATTTGAAATCATCATGTAACTCACTAAAACTTGTTTTCCTTCTTTTTATTAAGATTATTATTAAAGCAGCACAGCAACATAAATTATGAAGTTCAATAGTTTGGATTTGGGAGTTCAAAGAATATGCCAAAATGCAATTCTGACTTGAATTTTTTTTTTTAACTTGAATTACTTTACAAAATTATGTATAGCCCACTAGAATGCGAAACATGCACAAGGAAAATCCAACAGTGGAGAGAAGAACATTATGAAGCCATAATAGGAAATGCTAAATTAAAAAGTGTAAAGTATAAAATAATTGACATCAACAGCACACATTGTTGGACATCAAAAGAATTAGTGCAAATTGAAAATTGCATTTTCCCTCCCTCTCCCCAGTCTATTCTCTTCTTGCCTTTTTCCAAAGATATACCCAAAGATATGAAGAACCATGTTTCACAAGATGGCCCAGTACAAAACCATATTCATGGTGTACACAGCAGAAATTAATATGAAATGAAAATGGAAAAATGAAGATATCCAAGAAATTACTTCCATAACTAAACTATAATGTACAATGTTTACAAACATGAGCCAATATTGAAAGATGAGTATTTTCTACCTTGCAATATACAACGTTATGCTAATGCCAAACAACAATCGAACATGACATGATAACATTTTGTAACATGTAACCAAGAAAAAACAATATATGAAATGCCAAAAAATGAATTGAACAAACCACTTTATGTAAGGGAAAAATAAGTTATTCAGAGCATAGAAGAAAAAACCCCTGGTACCTGCAAAGGAAAAAGGTTCTCTCCAGGAAGTTTTTCATCAAAGACCTGATAAGTGAGAGACAATAGAGAGTCAAAAGAATAACACAGGACTTTAATAGACAAATATTAAATATCAAGACTGAGTAACTTACCAAACCATCTATATCAATCACATCATCTTTTAGAACACCTATCATTACTCGATGCAAAAGATTCCCACCATTGTTTGCTTGTCCAATTTCACTTTCCTTCTCCCATTGCTTTCGAGCAATTGTGGCCCTCAACTCTTTAGCCAGGTCATTTTTCCCACCATCAGTTGTAGGTGTGTTACCTTTAACCATATGAGAAGTGGATGCAGATGTGGATGCCTCTGCTGCAACATCCCCAGGTTGTTTGTCTAATGGATGGAATAAATCATCTAAGCACGCATCTCCTGGTGGGTCACTAAATCTACTCAGCTCATTTCCTTCCACAGTGGTTGGCATCTTCATTGCCTTCAGATGGCAATTAGACAATTGTATTAGATTTCATCTTTGACATATTCTTGTGATGAATTATAGCATCAACTATTAAAAGAAAAACAGGGACTCTTTGAGAAACCTTAGCTGACTTGATTTCATATCATGGACTCAACACTTACACTGTTCAAAAAGCATTTAATGATATTGAAGAGGGCACAAAGTACAGTGAAAAGTAAATGCATGAAAAAATTGGACAAAAACGAATACAGTCTGATTAGAATGGGAAGAGAAAGACTTAAAGACACTTCAGGACAAAAAATTAAGATGTACCAAGCTCTAAATGGATTTATCAAATATTTAGTTTTCAAGGAGCCCAAGCGTGTCATCTGATTTGCATAACCAACTCAGTTAATATGATCATGCTTGGCTTTTAAAATAAAATTTTATCTATGTGTCTGTATTAAAAAAGAAAAAGCAATACAATAAATGGAATTTACAACAAATAAATAATCAACAGTAACTAAGTAACCGCTCAAAAAAAGTTCCAAACAATTAATAAGAACACGAAATACCTTGAGGGAACTATTATCTTGACCTCTTGGCCCAAAAGCAAATGATTTGTTACCATTGTTTACAGAGCTGTCTTTTCCTCCAACCTTACTAGCGATTCCTCTCGATTGTGGTGATCCAACCTCTCCATTCATCATAACTTCATGAAGTTCTTCATTTGAAATTTCATGACTGCCAGTAGCCTCGGAATTACCAACTTCTCTATTTGGAGAGAGATTACTAGATCCAGTTTGTAGAAGTGACTTCTCACGAATGGCTAAGGTAAGAACCTGATCTGATGGAACATGATCTTCATTCTCTGCTCTTTCATTGGAAAAATTAGGAGCTGAAGCATTGTCTTCATGAGATTTTCTGCCCTGAGGAGCCGCAGATGAAAGCTCTTTTCCAGAATCCTATAAATAAAAAATTACTTTGGTACTAAAGATAGATAGAATAAAATAGTCTCAGAGCTTCCCATCAACACTAACCTCTTTCTCCACAGAAGAGCCTTCGTAAGCACTCTTATGATAACCACCAGAATCTTCTGCATCTGCAGAATCATCTTCCTCTATATTTCTGCAAGTGGTAGCACAATTGGTTCAAATAAAAAAAAATAACAGTTATAGAGCTAAAAGTAAATGATACCTTACAACAATTCAAATGAAAAAAAAACAGTAAATAAATTGTAGAATCAATAAACACCCAATTCTTTCAGTAGAGAAAATTCATCCTCAGAAGTACCTCCACAAATTGGAAGTGAACACTGCATATATAATACAAATCCAATGTGTAACACTCCAGTTATCAGCAGCTATGCAATACGGATTACCAATGCAGGAAAAAAGGGAGTGATGATATACGAACTGCTGGAGTTCTCCACCCAGTATAAATATGGTTAACTTTGTATCATTAGTGATTAAGAGTAAATGAATATAATTTTATATAAATTATTAATCCATACCTCTTGTCCTAATGGTTAAATGTCTCACAAATGATTAATAGGGTCATGAGGTTATTGAAATATCTATCAGTGATTATATTTGTCTCAATATAGTTAAGAATAAAGAAATGACCACAATTACAACCAAGGTAAGGATGTTAAGATGTTCTGATTTGGCCAAGAATATGACAAATATACAACACTATAAAACCTATGTATAACTCAACTCCAACAACTAGCTCAAGGATTGGCCATAAAAGCACCAGACGAATAAGAAGATCAATGCTAATGGTCATTATCCAAGCCAACAACAAAATAAAAGAGGAATGGAAAAGCACAGGTATGTTCCCTTATGATAACTTCAATAGTCACACACCGTTATCAACAATAATAATAATTCCTGGAAGATGAAGGAAATTATATGTTACGCAATCTACCTTAGTGTTCCACTATGACGAAGAGAAGACTGCAGAACACGTCTACAATTTTGAATCCAGGGGTGAGACAGCAGAGTTTTAGCATCAGGCCTTTGTCTAGAATCCTGAAATGTGCAACAAAATGGCATAGAAAACAAGTTTTATTTGATACAATTACAAATCAGATTAATAATGTATCTATATTGCCTGACCTACAATGTAGAGATATGATAAATTAAAATTTGACCAATACATTAAAAGATTCATAAAACAGAAAGCAAATTCATGTTAGGAGGGTGGAGATAAAACAAGGAGAAGGATAGCAGAAAATCTAAGCTAAAACAACAGATGCATACGAAATATATTCTAACAAACAGTTAAGATGGAATTTACCTTCTTAAAGCATTGAAGCAGAAAATCAGTAATATCAGGTGAAAGGCTATCGGGAATTGGCGGGTGCTCATCCTGAGATAAACCTCAAGGGTTATAAATGAAATCATACTCTTTTAGTTAAGCATATCAAGAACACAAGAAAACACAAAATGCACCAATTATGAACTTATTTCTAATACAATCATATGCAATGTCACTATCTAGCAAAATGATAAATGTAACTGTTAAATCTGTATTACACTCCTAATGATTTACAGCATGTATACCTATATAAACACAAACAGTTAAGACATCATCTAAAACAAAATCTAATCTTATCTTGATCTACAATTTTGCATCAAGTAAATTACCCTGTTAAAGGCTAATAATAAGGATAGTAAACATCTTATTAGAATCAACCAAAACTCAAGTCTAAGGAACTTTCATATATTGAAAATACAGTAAATGATAGCACAATAGCAAACCTGGACAATACGGAAAAGAGCTGGCATAGGCTGCAAATCATAATAAGGAGGTACACATGTAAGAAGCTCAATAACTGTACAGCCAACACTCCAAATGTCAGAAGCTGCACAAACCCCAGCCATTTCTATAACCTGACAAGTTAAAACCAAATTATCAATGACCACCCTAATCAAGCACAATAATACAACATACTAGAAGTCTTTTTAATTCACAATCAACTTAATTAGGTTCTCCAAAATGAAAGCAAGGAGCTAAGCTCAACAAATAAACTACCTTTCTTATTAAAATAAAAATAAAATACATTCTAAGAATGACAAAAGGGTAGTAGATCTGAGGGAGAAGTGGTCGCACAAAGTAAATAGCATACCAAAGTGGCCAAAAATGCAACAAATTGGCTCAAAAAAACAGAAAGGAACTCAATCTCCTAATATCATTCTAGTGTTAAAAAACAATTTGAACAAGGCACTAACTAAACGTTCTAAGTAAATGATTTAGCAAAAGAACATCAAACAATTAATACCTCAGGGGCCATCCAGTAGGGTGTTCCAACAACTGAATGAGTGTTAACATCTGCCTCTGTTAGTTTTGTAGCAACACCAAAATCAGCTAATTTCACAAGACCCTGAAAGCAGAAATTAGAATGTAATTAGTTAAGAAATAAAGAAAATTTCCAAATTTAAGAGAAAAACAATGTAATATAAACAGAAAACTAGACAAAAAATATGACAAGATCTAGAGTGTGTCATTAAAGAAAACTCATGCTGATACTGTAATACAAAATTAGAAGAAATTTTATTACAGATGGAAGTCCAAAAGGTTGGAGTGAATCCTTCACTTTACAGGGTAAGAATTTGCAGCCATTGAATGGAAAAAATTTGAGATGGTGATCAACAGATGCACATATACAACAAACTATGTAGTTAATTCAATCTCAGTCACTAATTATTCAATCAATGTCAACTCAGTCTAAATCACCAAGTATTCAGTCAATGGTTATACCTCCTCACTTTAGAGAAAAAAATTCAAAAAGGTTAAAAGATACAACAGAATCCTTAACAAAGACAAAACAGAGGTAGAGAAAAATAGAGACAAAATGGGAACTGTAGAAAAGAGTCAGTGTGGGAGAGCAGTGCAGTCCTTTCCCATCTTATATTAAGGAGGATGACATATGTTCTTTGTTCTTCATACTTTTCCTCTTTTCATCTTCATGAGTTTTCTTTCTTTCAATTAAAATTGCATATAAGATAAAGGGTAATGAACTAAATGCAAAATAAGTAACACAATAATAATGCTCAAAATAAATATTCAAGAAACAGACTTCTTTGTCTACTAATTTCCGCTTCCTTATTTTAGAAAGATTATATTCTAAATTCAAAATTGATTCACTACAAAATTTCTGAATTGCTTGGTAAAGCAGTTCAACTAACTGAACAAGCAGCAACAAAAGCAAAAATAGTTAAGAATCTTTATAATTATAAAGGAAAAACAGAGTATTCTAAGATAACGTGAACATAACACACAACTTTCAGCAGAGAAAAGAAGCACAAAAGAGACAACGCTTTAAAAATAAAGCAAAAATGAATGTAGTATATCATTAAGCATAAAAATAATGTTGAAAAATATAATTAGATTCTTAAAACAAAACTTCAGTGATCAACATGGCTAAACATTGATTTTAGATTACTAACACCAATACATCCAGATACAATTAATTTAGGTCCAAATAAAAGGAAAGATTATATGATAAGAAAAATCTTCTGCATAACCAGAAATATTATAACAAGAACATAAAATTAGAAAGCTTGCCTCCTTCGTTGTCAGTATGTTTGCACCCTTAATATCTCGATGAATAACACCTTGTTCATGAAGATAAACCAAACCTTCCAACACCTATCTCATAACATAATATATTTAGTATACAAAAAAAAAATCACATACTAGAAAAAGCCTCAATGAGTAGTCCTACACCTACTAACCTGGGCTATATATACTGCAACCAATGATTCCGGAAAAGGTCCAAATTTATTTGGCTTGATAATATTTGCAAGCGAGCCATTTTCTACATACCTATGATACGGCAAAAGAGCATGAAACCGAATCTATTAACTCCACTGATTACCCTTTGAATGATGCTATGATTAAATCATTTAATGTTATGAAAGAGTAGAACCCACTTACTCAAGAACTATGTGCAGGTGACTTTTTGTCTTAGAAGATCCAAGATACTTTACAATGTTTTTGTGGTTCAGATTCTGAAAAATAATAATCATTTAAAAAACATGACATCATATAATATCACTGAAGACAATCCAAATGTGCTCAGAACCCCAAGCTTTTTTGTATAATTCCCAAGATTAAGCCAATGAACTGTTCATTTTACAGCATCACCAAACATAAAAAGATAGCATAATAGAATGAATCACAACGTGCCACCTCTTGTTATGGCACCTCCAACTGCACACTACAACCAGCGCATAAAGGTCATGTTTAATCTCTTGCAGTCCTCTCTCCCTGCTATCACAGCCATAACAGTAACTACACTATACATTTACAAACATTCAACTTCACTTCAATTGTCTATGGTTTCTCCACCCACTTTTTGGGAGAACTTTGTGATTCCCCATATCCAAGGTTTTGGCACAAAGCTTTTTCCTTAATTCATGTTCGAGAACATGCATGGTTTGGGGCACATATAAGTAAGGAAATTGTATATAACATCAATTAATAACTAATTTTCCCAAGCCAGGCAAGGAGACCACGTTCCTTTTGGTCCAATTCAAGTCATATTAGTTTAAGAGTATATTTTAATGCAAGAACATCTGTAGCATGCCATTAATATCATAGCCTAATGCTTACACAAACAATATACACTACAAAGAAATGGAGCAAATAACAACATGACAGTTATTGAGCAAAATAAAAATCTAATTTATAATGTAATCCAAAAATCTAATCCAATATTGAGGAATAGAAGTACCTTTAACAAATCAATCTCTTGCTGGTATCCATCAAATGACAGCATAATCACAGACAAAACAACAACCAGATTAGTGAATGGAGATAAGGAAATATCAATTATGAACAACATAAAGAGAAATGATCCAAGAGAAGGTCAGTCAAGTGTCCAAGCAAAAGTCACACATAAAGAGAAATGATCCAAGAGAAGGTCAGTCATATGAGTGGAAAAGCCCACGAACCCAATGATGAGTGTGCCCTAATTTTTGTTGTCTGGCAAAACTGAAGAAGTAATTTATTTATGGCAACATACAATCTATGATAGTATCCGGCAGAGCAACTTAGAGTATAAAACAAGTATGACTAAAACTATTTTAGTGAAAGCTGCTGATTGTAGTGGGCAGATCAGATAATAGACAACAATGAGAATTAGCTTATCTACACTGATTACAAAAATTGATACTGAGCATCCCCACACCACTAACTGTACAGTATAAGGGATAAGATTAGGTAACTGCCTTCTATTTTCAAAGCAGTTCCTCAACAAAGATGCAGAGGGACTGAGCAGCTTTGCTCTGTTAATGTTTTTTTTCTCTTTCTTAATAGTTGAATATCTTCTGTAAGGGATACGGAGAATCATTACTTGTATTTTTTTCTGCTTAATGAATTTCTTCTTTTAGCCAAGATGTTATACTAATACTAAAAATAAAGCTAAATGCAACACTGTCAAACTAGAGGGTCGAAAGGGTAGATAAAAAGATTAACACAGATTCTAAAATCCTTTCTAAAATATATAAGTATATTTATATGTGTGAAAATAGTAAAAACTACGTATAGGGTTAATTCCCCTTGTGTAGAAAATACACATAATGTAATATATTTATAATGAAGAATAATGAAGGAAAATATGGACTAAGCCCAAATACACATAATATTGTAACTAACATAAGATATTGTAACTAACAATATCTAACAATATACATTCATATACGTAAAAATAATAGAAAAGCTAAGAAAAACAACTAATAATTCATAAATAGATAAGAAAGCAGAAAAAAAAAACAAAAAACAAAAAATACATTAATATACCTAAAGAATGCTATTTGTGTTGTGTATACACACATGCACTTTGCTATCTGTTTTACCATTACCCATTACTAACGCATAATGTGCAACAAAGGGAGATAATGCTTAGTGCCCAATCAATCAGTGTGAAAGCAGAAGATGCATTTAAAGACTCAAACACACAGCACCATACCTGTACTAAAGATTTGTTCTAAATGACCATTTCTCACACCCATAATCGTACCCAGTACCTTACCCAAATCCATGCAGCGTAGGATATAAGTCTCAATACTTTCCCATTGATAGTTGATAGCTAACATGAAAGTTAAAACTCAAAAGGGAGGGGAAAATTATACACGTTACATACCATGATGATGTTGAGATCCTCCTGAGCAATATTCTCCAAAGAAACTTGTTTAATGGCAACAAAATCTCCATTCTCCAGGTCCAAACCTTTGTAAACTCGCCCATAAGCTCCTTTCCCAATCTCATCTCCCAGCATCTGCTCCAAATCTCACATATAAAATCATCAGCCACTAAAAAGTTAAGCTATTTTATGATCCAATACCATATGAAATTTCAAAACTAGAAACAAGACAAGATTTCCAAATATTTGCAAATGAAGTTCAGCATTACAGCATGAATTTCCTACCCCTTGCAAGCAAAACCACAAATCCAAAAAGAGTAAAATAAAATGCCAGACAGCAATAATAAAGTTATAATAATAATAATTCTCCGGGACGAATTCCAACATCAATACATCATCAGCATCACCACTTCCGGGAATACACTAAGCACCACTAGTATTTTCATTTGATCCAACATTATCCTGCACCTAACACTCCATCCAGCCCAACCCAGCACCAGTACCAGCCACCACCCCATCACATTGTACTACACTACACTAACAACAAACAATTATCCAACTTCCTTTAACTTCACAAATTCACAACAATCACATCATCCCACACAGCTCATCCCACACAGCTGGCTAAAGCTTCCACCAATCGATCTTCAGCAACAGCAGCATTACGACAAAAAAAAAGTGGAGATCGAAGAACAACCAATCATCGAATGAGAGTGAAGGGGGGAAATGGCGTACATATTTATTGTCGAGAGTCTTCGATTTAGTGAAGGCCGTCGTCGTCGTCTGGCGCGACATCTCTGCGAGTGCGGCGAGCGGCGATCGCAGAACGCAAACCCTAGAAACGGAACATGGAATCGCCGGAGAAGGAACGCTCCGATTTGGCTAATAAATTAATCAGTTAATAATGAGAGATATAAAATTAAAAAAAGAGTGTCAATAAATAAATATAAATGAAGAAAAAAGAAGTGAAGAAAGAGAGACTAGAAGGGTTTGGGTTAAAGAAAAATGGATTTTGTTGTGAAGAATGGTCAAATTGGAATGGAATGTCCAAATTCCTATCTCTTTCTCTTTCTTTCTCACATTACCTAGCTGGCAATGTGATGTCAAGACCTGCAACGTTTCCTAACTTTTCTTTCTTTTTCCTTTGCTTTTTCACAATTCATATTAACAAACACAAACTTTTCCTTTTTCCTTTTACCATTATGTGTAGTTTCTGTAACTCACATTTTGTGTTTTAGTCTCTTAAGTAATATACTTTCAAAAATACTTCAACTTACCACTTTAGTTTTATACAAAAATTGGTTGTTGCAAATTTTGCAGAGGTTTTTTTATATGATGTAAAAATTATTAAATTGATTTTTAGTACCTCTAGTAGTTGTATTCATTTATATTTTCATTTCATGGTTAGTGTTTTCTTAAAATATAATTGTTTTTTGTGTTACTATAATCATTTTATTAATGAAAAAAAAACAATTTATTACCAAATCAGAACGCAAAAAGCGAGAGTTTTCATTCTTACACATAAAAACAACTAGGAAGTTGCAAATTATGATTATAAACAAACAGAACAGAAATTATTATATTTATCCTGTATAAATATATGAAGATTTTTTCTGTAAAAAAGTAAGAAAAAATATTTAAATGATAATATGGAAATAAATATAAGAGCACGCTAATAAATTCTAAATGATTCAAGTATTCATGACTAAACATCATCATATTAAGATAATAATTAATAAAATTAACAAAAATAGTACATAAAAAATTAGTGGAACTTTAAGTCACAAAACGAAATTACAAAAAAAAAATTATAAATAAAACCTTAAAAATAAATAATAGACTATATATAAAGTAGAAGTGTAAATTCAGATATATTTATCTACATCTGTATGAGTTACAGGAAAGTTATTTCTAGTTATGGATTCTCAAGACTCGTCTGTGTGAGTAATGTATTAGATTTTTCTTTTATTGACCATGTCACCTTTAAGAGGATATTTTTATTTTCTTTCTTCAATAAGGGGCATGAAAATGTATCATATACAACAATAAGGTCCTACTACCTAGACTTGAATAAAAATAATTTGTAATATATACAAAAAATAATAAAATAAAATACATGTTACTGGAGTGATGAAATCAATTTCACTATAAATACATAAAGTTAGATAAACCAAAATATATTTTACTATTCAAGTATTATTTTTATTTTAGGAAGGGTATCATTTTTCATTGATATTTAAAAAAATAGAGGACGAAAAAGAGACGTTTACTATAAGACAAAGAAAATAAATTACGAAACATCATATCTCTCATACTTAAATAGAGGACCACTTCTTGAATAAATGATTAATTTAATTTTTTGATTGGATTGAACAAAAAATTGTTTGAATGAAGAGAAAAAAAGAAAAAGAAAAAAAGATGAAAGGTAAATCTTATTAGGACACCCACACCATTTTTTTTTACACTACTATTTGACACTACCAATCATAATTATTTACTTTCTTTTTCTTTTACAAACATAAAAATTAACTTTTGTTAAGACTATTTACCTTTATATAAATTGTCAAATAGTTCTCAAACATTTAACCTTTCTCCATCTTATTATTAACAGATATTGAACAGTAAACTCATAGGATTGGCTATATATAGAGAGAAATTATTTTCTTGTAATTTATATGTCATCAAACAAACCTTTTTCCATCTTTCCTATTCTCATTCTTCTTTTCTTTGAGCACACTATTTATTATTAGAAAAATAAATTTTTAACAATTAAATTTTGACAACTTTCTTTTATAATTTGATGTGTCATTTTTTAAATGGTCTCCCATTTTCTTTTTTCTTATTTTTCTATATTTTAAAACCAATTAAAAAATATCACCTATATAAAAGAAAGTTGTCAAAATTTGATTATCAACCTTGTTGTTATATGAATTTTACATGATAGTCAACCTTATTGTTATGTGAATTTTACATGATAGTCACTGGTTACTAGTTAACATAAAATTGTTTCTTAATTCAATCAAATTTCATATATTATTAAACATGTTCAAAGCAAAATATATTATAAAGTTTTGTAAAGATTTCTCTGGGTCCTAATTTCCACTTTTATTCCAACCATAGCGACCGTTATTTCAAGATAAAAAATAAACCTACTTAAAAAGTCTATGTTAGGACGTTCAGAAACCCAGTTACATTGATATATGTTTATTGGAGTTCAATCGTATTAACATTTAGGATCCAATTCAAAAAATAAAAATAAAATTTGAATTATCGGACGAGACTTGTTTGAATTACAAACTCATTTTGTAACAAACCCGGAAGGAAAACAAAATGCAACATAAAATATTAAATAAACTAAACCCACATCATCACCAGTATAGAAAACTAAATGCCATGATATTCAATTATCTTTTTGTTCTCCCAAACTCACACCACTATTACATGACTCCATCAGAGATCAAAATGACACCACTATTATATGACTCTATCAGAAGTCAAAAGAGGTGATTCAACAAACTGGTTTTTTGGCTTTTTGTTATTTCGTTCCTTTGACTTGTTTAAAGTTTGGTCGGACTGGGAAACAATCTTGGATACTGTAAATCCTGCAACTTCAAAAATATGTGATCTATAGGGTATTAAAGAATTGCGAAGAACAACATCAACTCCTTCATAAGTCCAAACACCTAACCCTGCATCTCCTTTAAGTCCAATGGCAAACCACCCGAGTCCAGCAGCAGCAATGTCTACTGAACTTGACTCCCAACTGTTCCCGCTAACATGGAACTCCGTTCTTACCCAATTCCCCAGTTCTTGTACTCGTTTTTCTCCAATTGGTGGCTGCACAAGGAACAATTCACAATGTGTTATACAAGAATGAAGTGTATTTTTCTTTAAACCTGTTACATATAGGTCTAGGTACATTTTGCTTGGATATAAAACTTCACCTTAAGCATATTATAGCGACTCCATCTAGATCTTACTTAAGTTTATTGGTAATTCTCTGAAAATTGTTCCACTAAATTTATTAAGAGCATTACCAAACCATGTGTGGATTGAAAACAGAAGAGAGAAATGCTATTAAATATCTTGACCAGGTTAATTAAACACGACTAACATATTTCAAGGTCATTTTAAAAGCCACTGACACACCAATTTTGGTTGGGCGAACAGTGATCAAACTAAAAAATATATAATAACAGTCCAAGACAAAAACTAGGGTGAATAATGTCCCAAAACTAAACAATTTAAAAAGAAACATGATACTTCTTCTCTCACATTTTCCCTGGTTTAAAAATATCTCTTTCTCTCTCACTTGACTCACAGCTAACCATCCATATTGTTCATCTTTTATTGCCATGGTTTTCGGCACACTATTGTTACCATATCTGAAATTACTTACTCATATTTTGGTTATATTGATCTTGGCATTGTTTTATAAATTTTGGAATTCAATTGTTTTATAACGCTATCTTTGATCAATGGAAGCAAATTATGCTGAAACAGCTAGTTCGGAAGTTTTTGTGTCTGTTGATAGTTTATTGGTTAATATGTGCACTACATGTATAGGCTTGAAAGATTATCAAAGCTTTTATGGAAAGCATCGAGCGAGATATTGTATTATGGAACTAAATGCTTTAAGGGTTTCGTGGCCAAGGAGAAGAAGCCCTCAAACTTTTCAACTAGATGAAACAACAGAAAATACGTTGAGAAGATACTCTACAATCAGCTATAAGCCTAATGGACAAGGAGTTGCAGAGTAAGTATTCAATAAAATGAGTAAAGATAATACCTGTAACTGTTGGCCAAAATGATATTGGAACAATTTAGAAGCATTTTCTATTTTACCCATATGCAGTGGAAGATAAGGAGAAGCCCACACTGTGACATAAACAGAATCCAGGGATGTGTCTTCTATATCCAATCTCATTAGACCAGCTATGTGAACTGAATGGCCAGCCTACCAAAGCAATAAATTGGCAAAAAAAAAAACGAAATACATCAGGTTTTATCAATAGACAAAAGATAAAAAAAAAAAAACACTTACACACCATAATGCAAGTTAGCGTACTTATATTAACAACAAAAATAAATCCCCATAAATTAATTTCAGTGCACTAACCTTAATTCTGTATGTCCTTGGTTTCAATTCCTTTCCTATATGAACAAGCTTTTGCTCATCCCTCATCAACCTCGATGTAATCTGGTAAGGATGAAGAAGGCCGGGTGTATCAAACAGTTTTGCTTGACTTGGAAGAACACCCTCCACTCTAACAATTCCTAGTGTAGTCCCTGGCACAGGTGCTTCAGTCAGATGTGTAATCTTCCCTCCAGCATACTTCCCTATAGAGTTTATCAAAGTACTCTTCCCTGCATTTTGTGCCCCAACAGCCCACACATTACCCCTAGGTCCAGCCAGATCAACTACATTATCCACAAGATTCTTCAGTCCCCAATCCCTGAGTGCACTCACCATGTGCAAACTAGTAATCTTATTAATCCCACCATCTCTTGCTCTCTGCCTAATCCAATGCTCCAACCTTGTTGGTGACAACGAGCTAGGCAACAAGTCTATCTTTGTCACCACAAGCACAACTCTAGGCACATTCCCTGACTTACCCTGCTTCCATGCAGCAGAATAATCCTCAATTGTCTTAGAAACCAACTTTGCAACCTTCCTTGGAAACGACCCCTCAAAATCCACTACGTCCACAACCATCAGCACCACAGACCGGGTCCCACTTGTTGATGCCAACTTCCTACCCACAGTGTGATCAAAGTCAAAATCAGGTAGCAAGTTTTCCACAGTAGGATCCTTCACCTTCCCATAGTGCCTTAACGAATGACAGCGTGCACAGACCACAGGCTTCTCTGGTTTCTTAATCAAGCCCACATCATCACCATTAAGCTTTTCTGGTTCAATAACAAACCCCTTTTTAACAGAGTTGGAGAACTCAGGCTCTTGTGCAACGGGTTCCAGATTGTTATACAGTCTATAATTGAAGTCCTTCTCTGATGGTTTGATAAAATAACCGGGGTGCTTTGGATTTGAATCTTGCATATGAACCCCACAGCCAGGGCAAACACGAAGAGATTGGGAATTGACATCATCATAATTACCTTCACGGCAGAGGGGTAAATTCTGTTTTGTAGCTGAATCTGCATGATGTGAAGAGCAAAACCTAAACAAATTAACCCACGACTGAGATGAAAATTTTGTGGAGTTCCGGAGACGGGTTTTTGAGTAAGGTATTAAGGTCGAAGAGACATTTGAGTGGAAATGGTTTCTGCATTCACAAAGAAACGATAGATAAAAGAGTGGTTTAATATTTGAAGAGGAGAGTTTTCGCGCTGCTACAATCATTTCTAAATGTTGTTTCTCCAAATAATCTCGCGCGCCAGTTCCAAATGTCTCATCCACTCTTTATAATACTTCACTATTCAGCTGTATCCTTAGAACAAATCAAACATATTAGCTATGTAAAATTAACCACCAGGTTAATGCTAAAAAATTTCAATTGAATGAGGTGCACTGAAAGTGAAACCACCAGTTTCCGGTTAGCAATGAATTTGGAAAAGAAAAATATAGTGTGGTGATGAGAAGAAATGCATTTAATTTAATCAAACAGATGGCGTGCGTGCAACAGAAAAACAAATGCAATTAACTAAACTGTTAATGCATAAACACGAATTGGAAAGAAGGTCCAAGTTCAGGAAAAAGCATCCGCACACCGATTCCTCTCAGCGAAGTTGCCGTAAAAGCCTGCGAAAAAAATCCCATTTATCTCTATAGTTGACATTCTCAACTTCTGTAACATGAGAGGCCAAAGGAGTGTGTTTAAGAGGAAAAACCCTGATTTTAAAAGTCTTGACAGAGAGTTAGAGGTTGGGTTTTTGTCTAATTTTGATATATTAGAAAACGTAAATATATTTTAAAATATATCAAAGTCTTCAAAATTATAACATAGGAATAACTTTAAAAATTCTGTACAAAATTCAAATTTGAATAGGAGAGTAAATTTATTAGAAAGAAAAAAAATATGAAAACAAATAGGTGGGTGCAGAAATAATAAAGATAAATATAGTGAAATTGATAGGAGTTTAGTTAAAAATAAACGCAGAAAGAATAGAAAAGAATAAACTAGTTCATGCATGATCTACCAACTAGTGATTTTAATTCAATCAACTGGTTCATAATTTCAAAACTTTTAAAAACTTATCAATTAATAATTAATTTTATCAACTAAGAATAAACTTGTCAATTATCAGTTGGTGTAGTTTTACTCTTAAATTGTAATACATTCTTAAGAAAATATATTTTAGAATTTTAATAAAGTGTCATTTTTAACTTGCTCAGTTATAGACATTTTACCTTATTAAAGAAGCTGTGATATTCTTTTTAAGCAATTGAAAATTATTCCACCTTCAATTAGCACTACCATTTATTTTACTGACACGCTTTTGCTCTATAAGTATATATAGTGTTTTTTTTTTCAATATCTGTATTATTCCTCTTATTAAGAGGGAACATAAAAATATTATTCTGTTTTTAGATTAAGAAATTTAATAGTGGTTTATTTTTAAATAATTTTAAATACTACGTAATGAAACATGTTAGCATAGGATATCTTTAAAAAATTATAAAAACATGGTTACTTAAAATATTAAAAAAATTACTCAATAAAATAATAATTAAAAATGTGTCTCTCTTCTCTCAATTCTATATATTCTCTCTATATTACTTATCTGGTATGCTTTTCTTTCCCTCTCTACCATCTTCACTCTATCTTCTGTCATTTCTTTTTCTTCTTTACTCTATCTCTCTCATCTCTTTCTTTTTCTTTCTTTTTTTCTTTATCACCTCTCTTTAAATCCTCCATTCTCTATATTTTTCTTCTCTATTAATATTCATATAAAAAATGTCAACATTTACATTTTTAGTCATTAAATGCTTAAAATTATTTTTTGTAAAATATTACAACGTCAACTTTTCATTTTACTTTTATATAGTAAAATTAAAATGTCTTGTTCAAAGTAGAAGTTTTAAATTTAATAAAATTATATTGATTTATCCTAAATATTTAAAAGTGAAAAAAATTAAATACGAACAATGTAAATTTCAAAATCTCATAAATTTTCCGAGTTTCAAATTAAGAAATGTGTTCCTGTTTTAAATATTTTACTTTTTAGAAGAGGTAGTATACATAACACCAGATAAATATTATTCCTCCAACATGGTTTATCTCGCAGAATTTAAATTTGAACTTGATTGTAAATTATACCTAGTATGACACCTTCAATAACAATTCATAAAATATACCTTTTACAACTTGACATAATATATAACTCTTTAAATATACCAATATGAACTATTTAATTATTATCTCACTATTGTTCATTTTTTTTAAATCGTGATATATTCAATTAAGGCAACATGTAATTACAATGTAACAGTAAAATTGTAAAAATACATTCTACAAAAGTATAACTTGCACATCGCAAGTGTTTCTAAACTTTTTTACGTTATTAATTGCAAATACTAAGCACTAAACCTGCAAGATGCTTGTAGTTGGAGAAGGTATATGTGAACTCATAAGGTACAGTGATCTTTGAGAACTTGCCTAGCTAGATCAAGAGCGCCACTTTTTTTGTAGATTAAATGCAAATTGTAAGCTGCCTCTCTGCGAAGGTCGCAGTAACCAGGTTTATGATTTTCGATGACATCTGGATTCTCATTGGGAAGTTTTGGAATAGGATAGTCTTTCTCGCAAATACCAATCACTTTCTCATAATAAATAGCCGCCAGAGTTACAAGGCCAACATGATGATAGGCCCGAGCTATGTTGTACAAGGATTCCTGCAAAGTTTTTCAGTCTCACATATTGAACAAATGAAAACGCAAGAAATTCACGACAACAAATCAACCTTCTGAAGTTCAGTATCTGAATGCCTACATCAGCTGGTTCAATGTTTATTTATATTTTCATTTAAAGGAACTCGATGATGATCAACTGTGCATAGTTTCCCACTGGATAGGAACTTACACCATACGTGCATTGAACTTAGAGGTGATATTTTTCTTTCTTATTATCGCATTTATTATTAATATTTAATAAAACATTTTCTTCTTAATGAGCTAAAAAACTGCATGAAAGGCTCAGCAGACAAACCTGGCTGTTCTCGCAGATTCTCAAGTTATTGTAGAGGAATGTTAAACCTTGTACAAGACATTGATGCTTGTTCTGAAGTCTGAAACCCAATGCCAAGTTGATCAAGGCTGTTCCTGAGAAACATTGATAAAATTAACTAATCAATTACTGCTAGTTCTTGGTTAGGAAAGCGGTACATGCACAGCGTGACATGAAAAGCATACCAACGCAGAGATTAACCAAGGGATTCTCTGGCAATAGTTTGTAAGCTTCGAGGTATTTCCTTGCTGCGTCTTGATGATGGCTAAATATGGTAAACTGATGGCCAGAAATTAGAATAGGAGGCACGCAGTCCACAAACTTTCCTTGCATAACACGTACAAATTTATAATGTCTTGTGTCTCGGTTTTCCAATCTATAAACCAGGAGAGAACAAGTAAACCATGTTTTACAAAGCCAGGTCTTTTTTTATCTTTAAGTCATAAACCTATCACAACAAATTAGAAAGCCTAACCAATTTTCTCGAGAACCCATGGTTCCATGCATTCACAAAATTACCTTGAGATAACCTTGTAGTAGCAATTCCAAGCTGCAACACTGTGTGGATGTTGCTGAACAATGTATTTTACACAATCAAACCCATGTTTAGGATCCGTGGTACTGTATGCCATTTCTGTGGAGAACATAAATTTGTTTTATCAGTAAGATAAGCTTCTTCCCTCCCTAAAGCATTAATTTTCTTTTTCTTTAGAATTGTAATATCGGAAATATGTAAAGCTAAACAAGGGAATGAAACAAACATAAACATTAAACAAGAAGTGGAAGTCTTCAATTTTTATTTTTATTTCTTCGAATGAGAAAAGTTGGAACTCGAAGCAAAGAATAAATCTATAAGCAAAAGCCTGTCTTCAGGACTTACGAGCTCCAAGGGATCGAAGTTCCTCTTTCTTGTCAGTAGACAGAGATGTACCAGCCAATCTTAGAGAGAGATTAATAATCTCCAGTGCTTCCCAATACCTTTGCAAGGATGCTAATGCCTTGCATAACTGTACAATGATATTAACAGGTCAGACATATAACAGAGGAAAGGGGGTGCAACACACAAAAAAGAAAAAATCGAAGCACTAACATCGATTATTAGCTGGTGATGTTCTTCATCTTTGAGAAGATTGCACAAGGGAGGTTCTCTGTTTTCTTGCTAAAAATATCTCATGCAATAAACCCAAAAGGGAATTAAGACATAATCATCAAGACATTTGTTCTAGAATTGAGTAGACAACACCAAACGGATCACCTGAGGTTCCTCATCTGAATCATCACTTAGCCAATCAATTCCGGATGCCAGTGCCTCAGCTTTTCTTTTCTCCTTTTCAATTGCCATCTTCTGCAGCAACTTTTTTGCCCTGGAAGCTTTCAACCTAATTACACAAAACACAATTCTTTTCACTTAGTATCCAAATCAAACAACATGAAAAAAGCATAAACACTAAGACAAATTATTCACCCAAAATATTTTGTAATATCTGCAATGAAGGTAGTACATCCAATACATAGATACATGTATTATATGAGTACCACACAGATATTGCCAAGGGGATGCTATCCTATGGTTTTCCAAATATAGAATAACAACGGAAAGGATAAATTGAAGTAAATGTTTGAAATCATAGTATTATAATATTTGAAAAATGAAAATTTAGATATAATAATACTAATAATACTCTTTCAATTTCACAATATTAGAGTACGTACTGAGCTATTTTGTATATGTACAATTATAGTATATAGTCAGAGCTATTAGCTATTGCTAACAGCTATCTCATGTAACCCTTTCAGTAAAGACGGTTAGCCATCCCTTGTATTGAATTTAGTTAGGTATAAATACTTATGTAAACTTCTCTTTTCAACAAGTTAAAAGAATGACTACTATTTAATTTGTTAAACATAATTTGTGTTTAGCTGAGTTCAATGCATTTTAGGTAGTGATATTTTAACTAGTCTCTTGAAAACAGTAGTAGTTATTTATTATCCTTATAATCATTATTGTTATAAATAGATAACTTGTCTTGACCGGGGTGTACTCAGTCAAGCAAATACCTACAATGAAATCTTTGTTTCACTCTCTTAAAAGAAGCCTTCTATTCTTTTTCATAGTGCTATATATAGGGATAAAATCAGTGATTTCGATCTTGAAGTCCCAACACATGACACTAAGAGTGGCTCAAACAATTATTAAGGTGACGATAACAAAATGGCTTCCCAACATTGTGCAACACCAAACTCCACGAAAAATTAGAGGAAATTGGCAGAAGGGGATATACAGAAAAATGGTCATCAATCAATTAACAACTAAACAGATCAACAACAATCCATCCAAAGAATATATCCCTCAATCACCTTCAAGAGTCAGCACTAACAATTTCTCTAATAAATTTCATACTAAACACAATTATGACAGATCACCCATAATGGTAATGCATCTGATTGAACATGACACAGTCGAGTTAGAAATAACGTATATACAAAACAACACAAACACATACCGATCAGATGCTGCAGCTACTGGCCTGAATCCTCGAAATACATTATCTTTTTCTGGACCATCTAGTATCCTAACCCTTTCGACCAGATCTCTTTTGGTGAGTCGCCTTTTTGATTTACCCTACAGCAATAATGTCTTTTGAAAATTCAAATAAATCTTAAGATCTATTTGAAATAATGTAGTTTATCAACATGTTAACATTCTGAAGCAAGTAGCAGGCATGCCTACATAGGCGTCCAAGAGCATCTACCAAACCAATCTGTATTTGACTGTGTGCCAAAGAGGTGAAAATTTGGCTTCTCTAATATTACCTTCTGTCGAAGAGTTGCAACATACAATGATTCACGAACCAAAGGGAAAATTGTATCCACAAAATCACCAAGTGTCCCTCTATTCCAATAAATGTTGCAGAGTTTCAGTTTTATTCTTATATCAACCCACCATCCATTTGACTTTTCAGGATTAGCTTCACCAGAGTCTGCAAGTTTTTCACATTAAAATCTCCATCCAAGAACTTCAATTGTAGAGAAAGAAAACATGTTCGAAATACCAGAATCATTTGGAGGAGACAACAAGGAAATTGCTTCATCTTCTTTTCCCTCTTCAAGCAGAAGGGAAGCCAGAGTTATCCGTGCATCAACGTCATCTTGTAGTATTTCAAGGGCTGAAACAAAATCTTGTTTAGCAACCAGGGAGTATGAATACTTCACAGCAGAACAATCATCAGGAAGTAACAGCAGAGTGTTGTTTCACTGTCACTGGATCTACATGCACTAGCGTAATAATACAAGCCTAAAATATGCTCTTATAACTGATGTCAACCATGAGGTCTCAGCACCAAGCCAGAACAAGATGTGATACAAAGCATTTTGAATTTGACAGACTTCCCTTTTTCTCCCATTAACAGCATAAAACCATGGTTTCAAAATTTCAAGCAATAATTCAATAGTTTTAATTATAGTATTTAGATAGACAAAAAGAAGATAAAAAAATGTGGAATAAAGGAAAGGAGATAAGATAACCTCAAGAAAAAAAAACAGTGAAAGGATAAAATCAAGAATGAAGCATCTTCAATTTCTATGCAAAACCTGAAACAGAAACTCATTGTGACATCCATGAGCAAATCAGTAGAGCGAAGCTACAAAAAATCCTATTCCAAATCAAATATAGGGTGAAAGACACTCTTAAAGATGTAATTATTTCCAACGAATGCACCAATCTCACAAGACAATTACATAAATTAGTGCCACAAAATTTTAGCATGCTTCTTCCAAAACGAATAAAGCTGAAAACCAACAATAAAATGTTTCTCCATAGTAAAGAAGCACACAAAATATCAAATAAAAAACTACAGAAAGTTCATTCCAAAAAAATGTAACTGTCTTTGAATGAGGAAGCTAATGGGAAAGCTCACAAATCAGATAACTTGAAAAATGTAAATCTGTGTATTGATCTATATGTGAAGAATGCATGCTATTAGATCTTCAGTTATGTTATGCATAAAAAGTTTACTCAAAAGTAAAGCAATCCAAGAATACATTTGAGAACTGCCTTGATTCTATGATGCTAAAGCGAAATCCTACTCCCGCAAGAAAAAAGGATGCTCCCAAACTTAAAGATTTTGACAATCAAAAATCGTTTCAGAAGCTTCATCACTAAAAAGAAATGATCCATAGAATATTTCATTTATATTGAAAAACAAAGGGGAAGTGGTTTTCACAAAGTATCATTAACTAAATACCATTCTCTTTAAAAATAAAACCTTGCCTTTGTAAAAAAAAATAATTGCTTGTGAACTTTCTTTCAAGGACATGTAACATTTAGCAAGTTTCAGATATAGAGGACCCTGCAAGAAAGAATTTCAGTAAGAATATAGAATATCCTGATAACATAGTGATGATAACGAAAGGCATACACTGAAATTATATTTCTAAGCTAGATAAATAGTATCGGGCAACCGAAAAGAGCCAAAGAAAATAGAATAAATTGAAAACAGTAAACAATTACATTTGATAATTGATACAGATGGACAATACAATTCCTCAATTATTTCCTTCCAACTAGCTTCAGAAACGTTGGGCATGAGGAAATGTATTAGAAAAACTCAAGCAGTCAATACTAATACTGATTAGATAGCACAATAATCAGATAATCTTTTATATTTTATAGTGTTCATAATAACTTGTTCTCATTTTTGAAACATGAATTCTCTTTTATAATTTAAAAATTATAGATGTGTTGTCCAATATTTTTAAAATTGGTTGCATTCTTGTGTTCATGTCCATTTTTATCATACCCAGCTCTTGTAATTGTGCCTACTGGATAGGTCAATAAGGATCAAACTCTAGACCACTCAGTCATAGAAGTTCCAATACCATATCATGGAACAAACAACTCCCCTAAAGCTTGAGTTATTATGTAAAGACACAAGAATGGTTATTTCTAACAGAAATATGAACAATAAATTTAAAGATTCCAATATATACATCCCCATAAGATTACAAGACAAAAATAGTCACCTACTAAAGCAAATTACTGGTAAAAAATTAAAATGATAATTGGCATGCATGGGCAGGAGTTTACCATACATTTTCGTTTCCAATATTTCCTTCCAACATCAAATAATAATTCAATGCAGGGTTATAATGTTCAAGACCCATCAATGAATCAGCAACCTCAATAACCAAGTCAACATGCTTGCTTGCATTCTCTGGTTTCAAATCATTGAAGAGAACCTAGTAATCAACTGAAATGTTAAGTAATACATCAAAATGAAAGCAAAGTCAAAAGAAAGATTCATACACTGTCATTACATGTATTATACATTTGCTTGCACTCCAACATTGTACGAAATTAAGCTAATGAGAAACATGGAAAATGTAACTTAAAAATAATGATATATTGTGTTTCAGAAATGCGGTGGGAGAAGAAAGAGAGTAGTACTTGTACACAATTTTAAAGACTGCGAAATTGATCTTTCTTTCCTTAAGAAAAGAAGCCCTTTTATAAGGAAAAAAGATTATATAGAAGATGACCATAAATTTAAGTTTTCTTATTCAGAATTAAAGGAGAGAGGACAAAAATCTACACAAAATAGGAAATCAGCAAAAAAGAGTTACGTGCAAATCTCATTGAAAACCCAAGCTTCACATGGGATATATTACATGGAGGGAAATATTATGGTGGATAGGTAACGATGTGTGTTACACATAAATTGGCTAGGACACAAGAAAGAAAGAGCATACAGAATGAAAGAGATAAAATTAAAGATAACTAAGAAAGTCTAAACTAAATACTCATCCAAAGACACCAAAGAATATCAATTAACCTAACCTAATATATGAGGTTTAAGCAAGATTAAAAGGGGCCATGACCATGATTAAGAAAAACACAGTTAATTCAATTATAAGTAAGCATGAGTCACACCTGAGCCATATCCATTTTTCCAAGATGAGCATGGCAAATTCCAGCCTTAATTTTCAAATTCAATGGTAACTCTTCCCATGCATTTGCAGCTTGGGCATGTTTTATATACTGCAGACCTCTGTCATGCGCCTTAGTTTCCATCAATATGGTACACAGCAGATCAACTACACTCGAATTTGCTCCATCAGGTTGACTCTTAAGATAGTCTTCAAGAATACAAACAGCATGCTCAACTTGACCACATTTTTTGTACAACTGATAGAAAGCAATATAAATTCAGTTCGACATTGAAAGTCAACCAATTAACGTTTAATTGAATAAAAATATTATCAGCTCCTCAACCCTTATACTTTTTGCATGTATATTAAGATAATTTAAAGTTTACCCCTCTCAAACATTATATTTTATACACATCTGCTTACCATTTCAAAGATGTTAGTCAGAGTATATAGATACAGTCCACGCGACATACAAGCAGATGCGATAAATGCATTATAAAGCATCACAAGGCAAACCGTGATTTCCATAGGAAATAATTGTTAACAAAAACAACTAATGTCAAAGGATTATTGACAAAATTGAATGCATGTCCATGCTATCTCAAAGCAAAGACAAACCTTAGCTGCAGTTTTCAGTGGATCAACATTCTCATGACAGAGTTGATGTACTTGCTCATATGTAACAGCAGCTTTTTGATAGTCTCCAAGTTCAACATAAAGCCTTGCAAGAAGACCTCTAAGAGTAACATCTTTGGGATCTGCTGTAATTGCTTTTAAAAGACAATGCCGTGCCTGATCAATATAACCTTGTTCTCTGCATTTGGAAAAGGTTCAGAACTCAATCATCATACTATTTCTTTCAGCATTGTTTAAAAGTAATGCATGCATAAACTAAGTTATATTATAAACAGTAACAAACTACGATGATATATGAAAAGAAAATAGCAGGGTGGTAGGGTGGTATTTTATGAGAGAGTATGAGCCAGTTGTGCACCATATTGTCCATCAACAAATTGAATACATGGGTCATATATTTTAAGGACATCACTAGATGAAATTTTAACCATCATCACAATTATTCCAGAAGAATAACTTCAAAAAAATAACAGAGACAACAAAACTAAGAAGCCATCTCACATGGACCAGGTAAAAATCCTTTTCCAAAGAGATGCATCTTTAGGATTTAAATGAGCAGCAATTAGGTAAAAACTCATTGCTCTTTTATAATCCTGGAGTGAACTACAGACAAGTCCAAGAGTGTGATAAGAATCAGCCAAATTCGGTGCCAACTTAATAACTTCAAGCAGCACAGCTTTAGCCTGCAAAAAAACAACATAGAAAAGGAATGCATAAATATTCTGAAAAAGCCTAAAGCAATGATAAAATCTATAATATAAATCAAGCCTCGACAGATGCAAAAAGCATTAAGAATAAAAAAACTAAACACCCTGATCTTATGCCATCTATCATACTTGAGACAAATAGAAATGGAAAGTGTTAGATCATTTCAATAAACATGAATATAACTTCCAGCTAATGAGTTTCTCCTGGAGGCAACCATATCTATCTGAAAAGCAAGACATACAGTATTAACCCGATCACATATCTCTTTGGTGAATACATTAATTTGATCAACTTGGATTTGCTTAAATCTTACAAAAAGAAAAAAAGAAAACTTCAAGCAAAACAAAGGTTGATTAGGAAAAATGGATCCAAAAAAGGTATGCCAACAAACAAAGACGCGCATAATACCCCAGGTTGCATCAGATGATTATATGCTGAAGGCAAAAAGAGCCTAGACAGAGAGAAATAGTATCATTTATCCTATCTCCTTAGGTACTTAATACAGAAAACCTGTTATATACCAGAAACCAAAACACAGATGCAATAACAAACACCAAAAAAGATGAAATGGGGAACTTCTTGGAATTAAAGGATGAAAACAGAAAATAATGCAATAAGAGGACAGGCCCTCTTATGCCCCAGAGCTAAGCTCCTTTACTGAGAGCAAACGCTTCTATATACCAGAAAAATCCAACCAAATCACCATGTCCCCCAAAACTAGGCTCATTATCCCTTCTATATCTCTCTCTCCGAAACTAACTCTGCCACCTCACCTCAAGCCCCTCCTTTTCCTAATTCCTTTATTTTTTCTGACATAAGCAATCCATTCTTTGGGCTGACTTTGTGCTTCTTGGACCAAGTGCTCCTGTGGCCCATTATTTGTTTCTCCGTTCCCATCAAAACCATCCTAAAACAATAAACTAACAAAGTACAGGGACTTACTTATCTACCTCAATATACTGGATAACTGTGACACTAACTAATACAAAACTCCAGTGACAGAAGCTAAGGACTGTCATGTGACAGAATAATATACCTTGTCATAATGGCCACATGCATAGTGAAGTGTGGCATCACCCAGCATCCGTGTTAGCTTAGGGTCCGTTCTATTTCTTGATCCTTTCCGCCTGCCTCTCTTTTTAGGCTGCATCAGGCAGATAGAGAATACTTAAAAGAGTCATGTCACATTAAAATTTAAAACAGAAGGTAGTCACATAACTTGCAACTGAGTGCTTACATTTTTACATTCTCATCTACATCTGTTCTAGGTTATGGATATTGTATGGATAAGAAATAAATAACCATAAGCATATGAAGAAAACTGTATACACAATTAAACTAGTGATAAGCTATCATGTAGAACAGAAAATTCATGGAAAAAAGAGGGGTAAATTGTCAGAATAAACTAAGCTAACCTGCATAAAAAATGGAAACAGCTTAGAAACAGCAATGAGCAAAAAATGCAACAGGCATTTACCACAGATCTTAAATGTTCTTCCAAAACCATAACACCAAATGTATTCCTCTAATATCCACTCCATTGCTGGAGATCAAAGCTTGTAATCAACCTTTTAATATAAAAGAATTAAAGGAAAGTTATCAATTTCTTTCTGGTGTAGCCTTTGCTTATGAACTGGCAAACTGCTAAAAATGCATAAGGAGACTAACAAAAAATAAAGGAAGGCAATCAACTTCTTTCATGGTAGCCCTTGCTTACGTAGAAAAAATAAATAAAAGAAAAAGAGATAAAATATTCTTCGCAATCTGACACAATGATGAACTACCAATTTATCTTTCAAAGCCTACTTGCCAATAGAGACAACCAGACAAACTGCAAACATAATATATTATGTAGACTAAACTGGCATATGCACTGCATAGCATACCTTTCTTGATCTCTTGCGCACGCCATGATAATTCATTGCTTCCATTATCTCAGCTATCTTTGACCCGGAAATACCACATTCCCTAGCCAACTTAGAAGGTGGCTCTTCACTGCATTTAGTGACACAAAATAGCACAGATCAAACAAGCATCCAAAAAGTAAGTAAGCGCAGAGAGTTATTTATCCTCGTGAAATACATTTAGAATTTGTTCAACCCTTTTAGCACCTGAACACAATCAAGAATCTTCAGTAGCTCATCTCATTGAACAAGGGATTCAAGGATTTTCTGTTTTTTATTTTAATTTTTAACCTCCAATCCTTTTGCTCTAATTTCTTGTATCTACAATATTTTCCTTTGCCATCAACAAAAATAAGTTTCACAACTAACATATTTCAATTTCTATTCAACATGTACGTAATTGTGGCACTCTCGGTTGCACATGCACAGCTCTGAATCAATATATTAACAATACAAAGTTGCACCCACTCCTAGAGAACAGACTAAAGTATAAACAGCACAATTCACAGCAACGACAACAAAAAGCAGAAACTACAAATTCAAAAGTCCGATCACAAATGCAGTTAATACAACAAATAAAGCAATCATTTGGAAATAAATAACAAGTCTATTAAGAAATAATTTAAGCTTAACTCATCTTCATACAACAATATAACTTCACCTTATCTCTCTAGGATATATGTCGATGACTTGGATGGATACCATACATATTAGTCTCTCATACCATCATATTAAGAAGACAATGGCTCGATAATTAACTGAGTAACTGAGGTCTCCCCTATTTATATAAGTGAGGTTTGCTCCTTTTATATATTATAATAATTTGAGCTTATCTTTATAATAGACTCTTGAAGACTCTTATATCATATTAAGGCTCAAATTTCACTACCTAATGGTATCAGAACCTAACAGCGTCGGAATTAATTAGGGCTGAAGAAACCAACGAACCTGTGGCATTGTTCAGTTGCTTTTCGCTTTTTATCAGCGAGAGCTTCCTGTTCAAGACGCTCGAATCGTTCGTAGGGTAGAAGGCCTGAATCGTCATTGTTGTCGACAAAGTCCAAAGGATCCATCCCGTTTTCAAACCTGAAAGTATACTCATCCTCTTCTTCCATGTCATTGTCATCTTCCTCCTGCGCTGCGGCGTGCTCTTCCTCTTCTTCTTCCTCCCCCGTGCCCTCCACGGCGTTGTTTACCTCATCAAAGTCGCTTCCCTCTTTTGCCATCGGATTCAGACGCTGCTTTCAGGCTCTTCCACTCTTACTTTCTTAGTTCGATTATCTGTTCTCAAAAATTCGAAATCACGTTTTAGCCCTATTTATAGCTTCTGATTTTACGGTATCTTTTAGGATGGACCATTTAACATGTGCCCTGCGCGTGACCCATTATCTTTTTACTTGACAAATGTAATTTATACCCCCATCATAATTTATTTATCACTTTACTGTCATTTATTATTACTAATTAACATTTAAACTTTTACAATGCAAAAGAGTAACATATTTTAAAAAAATTATCATACAATACTTCTAATTTATAACTTATGCTATAATTGAAATTTACAATAAATAAATAATTTTAAAAATTTAGCTTTAAAAATTGAAAGAAAAATTATTGATAGGAATATAAACAATATAAGAGCTGTTTAATTTGTTTACTAGACATTAAATCAAATTAAATTTGAAACAATACTTGAATAAGTAAAGATTTTATCTAATATATTTTTATAATTTTTTTCTTTATTTCTTTATAAATAATATATAATTAATTTTTTAAAATATTTTTAAAATGTAAAATAATTGTTAAAGACAAAAATAGGGTTTTAGAATAACGATTAAAGATAAATTATTTATAAAATAATTAGCTTTTTAAAATAATAATTAAGGGTAAAACTGGAATAATAAAATGTGAACACAAAATATGGTATTTCTTTATATATTGTTATAGATTAATTATGCAAGTGTAAAATTTTCCTTTAAATTTTGTCCTTTTTTACAAGGTGTTTTAAAATTCAGCACAACTAAAGAGTAGTCCAGCTCAGTTCGATTCGGTTCGGTTTTATTTGGTTTTGTTTGGTTTGGTTTGGTTCAGTTCGGTTCGATTTGGTTCAGTTCGATCTGGTCCGGTTCAATTTAGTTCAGTTTGGTTCGGTCCTATCCAGTTCGGTTCAGTTTAATAAAAAATTTAAAATAGTTGTTAAATATAAAATTAGAAAAATAAAATATGTACATATGAGAAGTTTTTAAAACAATGGTTAAAGACAAAAGAGATTTTTAGACTAACGGTTAAAAGTAAACTATTTATAAAATAATTAATTTTTAAAATAATAATTTATGGTAAAATTAAAAAATAAAAAGAGTATCCTCTTTATTTATTGTTCGCATTTTTGGATGTGACATTTTTTACGCACATTACAAAGAGAATTTCCATTTGGTATATATTAATTAATTATGAAACTATAAAATTTCACCTTATTTTTTTCAAGGTGTTTTAAAATTCAACACACCTGAAATTCAGTTGGGTTGGGTTCGGTTAAGTTGGATTGGATTGGATTGGGTTGGGTTGGGTTTGGTTTGGTTCGGTTTGGTTTGGTTTAATTTGGTTTAGTTCGGTTTAGTTCAGTTTGGTCCGTTTCGGTTCAGATCAGTAAAGAATATATAATAAATTTTTAAAATAGTTGTTAAATATAAAATTAGAAAAATAAAATATGTACATAAGAGAAGATTTTAAAACAATGGTTAAAGACAACAGAGGTTTTTAAACTAACGGTTAAAAGTAAATTATTTATAAAATAATTAATTAAAAAAATAATTTAGGATAAAACTGAAAAATAAAAAGAACATCCTCTTTATTTATTGTTTTCATTTTTTAATTTTCATAAAATTTTGAGTTAAAATTTATAAAAAATATATAATTAATTTTTAAAAATATTTGTTAAATGTGAAATTAAAAAATAAATAAATATGTACACAAATGAATATGTTTTTTAAATAATTGTTAAAGACAAAAGAGGTTTTTAGAATAATGATTAAAGGTAAATTATTTATAAAATAATAATTAAGGGTGAAACTGGAATAATGAATTGTGGACACAAAATAGGGTATCCTATTTATATATTACTAGCGTAACACAGGCGCTATCGCGCCTGTGTGTATATTTTTTAAATATACGTAATATTTTATTAGCAGTGATAATATTATAATGTTATTAAATAAATATATATATTAAAATTATATTTATTAAAAATAAAGTGAAATATATCAGAACAACAAAGGCATCTGATTTTATAAAAAGTTTATAAAAGTAACGGTCAATTTTTAAAAATTTAATAAATTATTA
>Ga0214545_1000385_pt1 | contig 67975 bp, 35 predicted proteins | sample CNSS4metaG_FD_160064 | JGI IMG/M metagenome (GOLD analysis project Ga0214545, IMG submission 160064) | Root nodule microbial communities from cowpea collected in UCLA plant growth center, Los Angeles, California, USA - CNSS4 | ecosystem: Host-associated > Plants > Roots > Nodule | place: USA...
TTAAATACAAAAAAAATATATATATATATATATATATATATATATATATATATATATATTAGTAAAAACATTATGAGTCTTCATTCAATGATGGTGGTCAGATTCTTACCCCACAAATGAGTAAATTACTTCCATATACTATGGAGGCATTGATGTGTCTCTAAGACTGGTTATGGACCAATATGGAAGGTAATGAAATTAACATTTTTACTTATATATTTTAATTAAGTGATTGTTAGAAATTTTTACTGAACTCCTTATGTTTTAAGGCTCTTCTAGATTAATATTGGACAACATGAAACTTTATACAATGTTGCAAGAGGTGGATATTGATGAAGTTAGTAATTTCTTTAATATTTTCTTCAAAAATAAACTACAATATAAATTGGTAGTGATTTTTTATTTGTTTGTTTTTTAAGAATCAATCGGTGAAAAAGAACTTGTTGATCCAAACAATAATTATGGTTAAATAATTATTTTTTTAAATATTTTTGTAAATATCCGCGGGTACTCGTGGATACCTGCGGATATGAAAAAAAATAGACGGATACCCGCATAACGGATACCCGACGGATATGGGTACGGGTACGGGGCAAATATTTATTCAGCGGGTAGGGTACGGGGGAACTACTACCTGTACCCTATCCGCCCCGTTGACATTCCTAAGTATAACTAGTTCAACTGTCAGTCTGAGATGCCGTTTAACACAAAAAAAAAAAAAAATCAACTCAGTTGGGTAAAAAATACTATATCTATTCATTTTTTAAATTTCAATACCAAACTGTATCAAAGTTATAAAATATGGACGGATTTTAATTCCACTATAGTTTAAAGATTAAAAACATATTTAATCTTAACAAATATTATAGTTGAAAAATAATGAATTATGAATAAAAATTAGTGGATTATTGAATTTAAAAGCATAGGAGAACCGTTTTTGTTACATCTTATTTACTTGTAATTAATTAATAATTTTGTAATTAAATTGTTAATATCATATTTAATAAGAAAATCAATTTAAAGTTTTAAATTTAGTATTTTATTATTTATAACTTTAATTATTCAACTTTTAAAAATTTATCAATCATATTTAAACTTGAACTGTATCCATCTTTAAAATTTTTAACATGAGTATTAAGTATGTTCTATTGAAGTCATTGTTTTGTGAAAGAAAATGGAAGGTTAATTTTTTACATATAATATAATTATTTACATTAAAAAAATATGACTACAAATTTAATTTTGAATTAATTATCTTGACGGGTTGAATAATTTAAAAAAGTAAAAAACAATCAATTACATATATACAATTTTCTTTAATATTATAGTTATATTAAATTATATATTCTTTTTATTGTATTAATAATAAAGATAATATATATATATATACATATATATATATATATATATATTAATTTTAAGTATATAATTTTAGTTTTCAAAATTAATAGTTCACATTATGATTGTTCCAAATACAGAATTGTCGTTGTTTAAATCTAGCTCAAGGATTATGCTAATATTTTAAAAAGACAATATTTAATTTTATGATACTTTTATAACAATCTATTTAACTATATTAACTAGAGTTTATTTATATTTTCGTTTATTCTTAATTTCAACAAATGTTGACAGATGAAAATGCTGACAATCACAAAGTTTCATGTTCTAATTTATGAAAATATTCATACATTTTCATCTTTTAATTTATAACAATCACAAATTTTTGCTGTTCTAATAGCAAATGCCTCTTCGTTCTTAATCAATTTAGTGACTTGTTTTTATTTTTGTAATTATTAAAAAGATTCATTTTGATGTATTTACTAAACTGAATAACTGAATTCACCATAATTGTAAAAACTTTTTCGGGAAGAAAGTTTAAATTAGGTTAAAATACTCTCTTGGTCAATGTTTTTGTTGAAAAATTTCAAATAGATCCTACGATTTTTTTAGTTTCAATTAGGTCTATATTTTTAAAAATGTGTAACAATTAGACCCATTCTGTTAGTATGGTATTAATGGTGTTAAGGATGTGCCACGTGTCTGCTCCACATTTTTTTTGAATTTTTTTGAATTTTTTTAAAATTTTTTAAAATTTTTTAATTTTTTTTTGAAAATTATTCATACCACGTGTTACGTCAATATTGTGCCACGTGTCAAGTCAGTAAGGTGACACGTGTCAAATCATTGTCTTAATCTCAATTTGATTCATATATTTGTTATTTTTATTACATTACAGTCCATTTTTTAAAAATATTTATTTTAACTTTTTACAAAATTGTTTTAAAAATTTATATTTAAATTTATAAAATTTTTATTTTTAAATCAACTCTAACATTTGTATATAAATTATTTAAAACAATTTTGTAACAAGTTAATATAAATATTTTAAAATTTTAAAACAAAATATAAAATAAACTTAATATTATTAAAATGTTTAATAAAAATATCATTATAAAATTTATATAAAGTTAAATTTGATCTCAATTTGGAGAAGATGAAATTAAAAATAAAAAAATGGACTGAAATATAATTAAAATAACAAATATATGGACTAAATTGAGATTCAAACAATGACTTGACACGTGTCATCTTACTGACTTGACATGTGACAACATGTGGCACAATAATGATGTGACACGTGACATGAATAATTTTCAAAAAATAAAAATTAAAAATTAAAAAAAAATTAAAAAAATTCAAAAATTCAAAAAAAAAATGAGGAGTTGACACGTGCATGTCCTTAACACCGTTAACACCATACTAACGGAATGAGCCTAATTGTTACACATTTTCAAAAATATTGACCTAATTGAGATTAAAAAAAATCTTAGGACCTATTTGAGATTTTTCAAAAAAACATGGACCAAAAGAGTATTTTAACCTTTAAATTAAGGTTTAATTAGTTTTATTTTCATCTCTTTTATATAAAAATCATTAACATAGTTAATAATATTAATATTTAAAATAATTTATAATATTAAATATTGATATTTTTATTAAAATTTAATGTTAAAAATTATGAATAAAATTAATGATATTAATGATTATTTTCTAAAAAAACTTAATTGAAACAAAAATTGAAATTTAATTTACACATACTTTAAATCAAGTACTAATTTGATCTGAATGAAACTGTGTGTATTATCTACTAATTACACCTTAAAATAATAAATAAATAAATAAATAAACAAACAGTAAATTGACCTAAACAAGTTGTCCAAAATCGTCATCAACTAATACTTTGCTGTATTCATTTGGTTAATTATACCGTCTATAAAAAGGACTAATAAGTTTCAATTATAAAATTCTAAACGACGACGTCACCAACACCTAGTGACTGACGAGACTACTGAGTTGAAAGGAGGTTCTATTGTCACAGGGACCCCCGATATTTTTTTTCCTAAATTATTTTAAACCACTATAATAATAATTACTAGTTATTCCTTCAAACATTATTGGAATAAAAGTAGAAACCATCACGCAAGCACAACTTTCTAGCCTTTTTATCCTAAGATGGACATTTCATAATATCCCGTAGAATTTATAAAGATATTAATTTTCCATTAAATATATAGATAAATTTAATTTCATCTTCACCAAAAATTAAAACAAAGAATTTATCCATCGGAGCAATGAAAAAAAAATTATAAATGAAATCTCTCAATAAAGAACTCAATTTCAATTTTAAGATTTCAAAAATTCTAATCCATCATATCTGAATTGCTAATCTGTCGTATCTTATCTAATGACTGAGTCAGAGCTAGCTCTACCTCATATTTGTCAAAATTTACAATTTATTATTATTATTATTATTATTAATACAAGTATTTTTAGAAACATTTGCTTATTATATTTAAAAACCTAATCTTGTATATTTTATTGGTGGATAATGATGTTTTAATTATTTTTTTATCATTTTTAATTTATCACTTTAATCATCTTAAATTATTATATCACATCACTAAAAAAAATTAAAATAAATAATCTAAAAATAATATATTAAAAATGGGTAAAACAAAATTAAAATATCATTATTTTTATTGTTTAAAATTACGGATTAAGGAAAAAAGAATATAACTCATTATGTATAGAACATCTCATTTCGGCCTGTCTAATCTGTCATGCATGTGATCAGCATGTCACTCAGCTTGAAAGAAATGTAATAACAAAAACGTTTATTATATTGGTAAATAAAGCTCATTTTAAAATAATAATTTTTAAAAAATTATAGACATAATTAAAAATGTATGTTGATTATAAATTTCAATTTTTGTTAATTCATTAATTGCAAAAATGATCTAACTCTTTTCTTCTAGAAATAAAAATATTGATTATGACAGTAAAACAAAGGAACCCCAAGAGAAAAAAATAGGACAGAGGTGATCCTTCAAAATAAAAGACAACCAAAATTAAAAAATTAGTCAGTTGATTTACCAAAAATAATTTAAAAAACCAAACGTATATTCATGTAGATATAGATGTTATTTATTGTTTAGAATCTCTAATAAAGTTAATAGATAATAGAAAGTAGCCTTTGGTGGCAAATCTTCATCACAAATAACACACAAGTATACTCCTATATTTCATTCTTTATAAGCCACACATATCCGTTTCCTATGAAAAATTATCATGAAAACAGTAAATAGAATAATGGTGGTGGAGATTTATTGCATTTTTTTAGTAACAATAACTTCCTAATAGACTTTTTTAAATCTTTTTTTACTGTCAGCTAAAATCATTAAAAATAACGAAACATTAATAAAACTTATTAGAAAAACACTTTTTAGTGATTTTTCCTTCTTAATACAATGTTTAGAAAGAGATACAAGGACTACAGTCATCTTTCCAACCATAAATTTTCTTATTCGCAGGTTTCAAATCCAAAATCTTTATTTAAGAAGATAGAATAGAATAGAATATTATTTAGAACCAATAACATGTTAGTTTTTAAGAAATTTTAAATTAATATATGATATAATAAACACATTTATTAGAATTTGTTCAGGCAATTTTTTTCCAAAGGATTTTTTAAGAGAAAAAAGAGGTTGAATTAGTTTTACTGTAAATTAAAATTAGTCTATATATAAAATAATTTGTAACTTTTTTTATATAATGTCCAAGCTTTTTATTTCAACTTGTGTGTAAGTCAAATTTTTTTTGTAAATTTTATCTCTTAGAATTTTGTATGATGAAGCTTGTCCAATTTTTTTTCTGACTATAAAATATATGTTTAATTATGTTTTTAATCACTAAATTTAAAAAAACAATTGTTTACTCCCAGCAATTAAAAGTTGATTGTTTTTAGCCTTTCAAATTAAGAAAAACTAAAACGGTAAATAATAATTTTGAGAGACTAAAAACGATTTAAAAAAAAACTTACTTTTTTTTTTCAAAATTAATATTTACAAACTAATATAGTAAATTTCTAAAACCTTTTAAAATATAGGATTGAAGTCAGTGTCATCCCAAATTTAAAGGGTAACATTTTTATGTGTTAAATGAATGTGAAAAATTTGTGTTTTTCAAAGTATCATTATTAAAAAAAAAACTTTCTACCTGATTACCTATAGTTTGCATTTTTGTGTACTAAAGAGATAAATGTTAGTAGACATTAAAGTGGGCCGGTAGAATAGTCTTAATAATTCTTGCGTTGCCCATAAAAGTTCAGCTTCTTGGATCAGCCCATATAAATTTAAGGATATTACTTCCTGTAGCCCATCAGATTGCTTTGTGCACCCCCAACACTTCCAGATTTTATTTTCCGGATAAATTTCAACTTGTGGCTCAGCCCATCTAAATAACGATAAAAAGGCTTAAGTCCAGAACCAAAACTATATAGCACGATAACATTTCATAAAAATGTACGTTTTTATTTTAACTCTATTTATTATTAAAAAGTTAAATCATTTCATATCATAACGATTTTCTTGCTTTATATCTGGCTAATTTCCCATATACATTTTATATATTTGTAAGTTATTTAATTTATTACTTAGTTTTGGGGGCTTCAGTGAGATGTGAAAGTCAATATTGACCCAAAACGCCAAGGAAGACACAGGCCCAAACAGAAGAAATTTGATTATTTTAACATACGTAATAAAAGAAATTAAAAAAAAAAGTATTTTTCTTTGATTATTTTCTTATATTAAAAGTCTTTTAAACTTAGATAATTACTTTTAGAAAAATTAGGATGAATTGTGCACCTTGAAAATATGTTTGTCATTGAAATAATAGAGGAAAAGATTGTGGGTAGTGTGAAAAAACAGACGCAAATTCCCTACAATTGGAGAGGGAGAATTTGATTCTAAATGTGACCCCAATCCAAAGATGCCCTAGGCACACCAACCATTGAATGTTTTATCACAATTAAAATGTATCATCTACCTTTTTAAATTATTGACAAAACAAAATGGAGATATACACTACAATCCACTACATTTAAATTAACTTTATTTGAAGACAGTATTTAGAATTTTTATTTATTTATTCAAACTAACTGATAAATAATCATAAAAAAAATATTTAAACGTTTTCAAAACATCTATTTAAAAAACGGGAACAAAGTTATAGATATTTTCTCATACTTTGTGTTTTCTTTCGTTCAAGCGCTGTGTTTAAAAAACATAAATGAGCGTTCTGTTAACAAACAAAATAAGCGTTTAGTTTAAATATATAAAAAAAATAATTTTTTTTTTTTTTTTTTTTTTTTTTTTTTTTTTTTTTTTTTTTTTTTTTTTTAAATTAGTTAAGATTCTATATATTCCAAATTGAACAAATTTCGTCTTTTTATTTAACTTCCTTAAATTCTTCTATTTAACTCAGGATTTATTTACACAAACTAAAATGATTAAACTGTTTTCAACTTTTCTCCATAAACTCCACAAATAAATATCTGATTTATAGTTTTTAATTCAAAGTGAAAGTATTTAAACAATAGCAGATCCAATGCTATATTTCCTATATCAAGAAAGAGTGAACTATATTTTGCCATGCCATTTTTATAGTTTTTAATAAAATTACACAGAATACCATTTTACATTCTGACATTAATTATTTGAATTAATTATTTTAAAAAATAACACACAAATATTTCTTTTATACCTTTCACTACCTTGAATTTTATTTATCATCTTGTCCGGTGAGAAAGGAAGTTACTACACGCTAAAGAAAGAAGAAAGTTATGCAGAAAATAATACAAAGAGAAGGATAAACCTGTTTCTACTACTCCAAACTTCAATTACTGTAGCGTTGACAAAGCCAATAAGCAATTGAGTATTTCAAAGTAATAGATGAAATTAAGTTAAAGAGGAAAATCTATTTCCCCGATACAGATAGTTAATTCAGAGATTGTTTTCTTGGTTCCACACACCACACTAGGTGTCGGCGGCCTCAGGAGCGACGGCGTTGAGATCGAAACGATCGACGGCGTCGTTTTGGACGGGAGGGTGACGGAAGGTAAGGTGGGTTCCCTGGAGCGCCTCCCTCGAGTGGTTGGCGGCGTTTGGTTTGCGGTGGAAGTGATCGAGGGCGAGCTTCATGCGGCGGAGTACGGCGAAGAAGTGGTCGACCTCCTCCTCTGTGGGGCCCTCCTGATCAAGCTTCAGCTTCTGCGCCGTCTCTCTCTCTTCCTCCTCCGTAACCCTAACGGCCACCACCCTCTTCTTCTTACCCTTCTCCACACCATCCATCACTGCCTCATTCAAAGACAACACAAATTATTACGCTCTGTTTATATCCTCTTCATATGTTCTCTACGTGTTCAGACATTACGTCATCCATTATTCTCCACTATGTCATCACATATTCATTTTAATTTTACTAATGACTTTAGTTTAAGTATTGATTAACCTGTTACATGCAGTTATCTTGTTCTACTAAATCATTTATTATTTTTTTTACTTTCCTTTATTATTTTAGTCTCTTTTATCATTAGCGTTTTATTTTAAATATTGAAACTAATATCTGTGTTATATTTTATTCTTTCCACAGCAGTTATGTCAACTCACAGCTCTTAAATGGTTCATTTCCTTTATATCGTGATGGATTTTGGAAGTTAAATTTTCTCTGTTCTATAAGCTTTGGAATGCTTCAAGAATTGATTCGTGAAGACAACTGGTAAGAGAGTTTTTGATATTCAAAGTTTAGATTTGCTACTTTGTTCATGATTTTGTTTGCTACTTTATGTCAAATCCAAGGTTTTCACACGTCTCTCTTTGCACCTATTATCGTTATTATCTCTTGTTTAAGAAAATTTGATACTTGTTGGTGTTCTATGCGCTTCTTCACCCTCTACTCTTCACCAGTCCCTCCCATCTTAGAGACGAGTTTTTAGTTCTTTACATTGAATAATAATTTGAACAAAAAATGAAAAAAAACATTGAAATAAATTGTATGGATAGAGAATCCAAGAACAAATAGGTCGAATTATAGGCTAATAGAGAAGAGGATGAAATATATTGTTTATCTCTTTTATGTAGTTGCCATTAGGAGTGGTCGTAGCTGCTACCACATTGCTAATGGTGGTGGAAAGAAAAGAAGTTTACATGTATTGAAGATTGAAAGAGGAGAAATAATCGAAATTTTTTAATTTTAAAATTAAATATTAATCACTGTAATAAAGCAGAGGTTGGTTTTTGTCCAATAATTGCTGTCCAGGTAAAATTGAGTACATGTAAGAATGTGTGTATTTAATAATATATTAAATGTATAATTTATGTAAACACTCCAATTTATTGAATTTATAATATATTAAATGTATAATTTATGCAAACACTCAAATTTATTGTATTTCTAAATATAATATTTACTAACATACTATATTCTTAATGTACGGAATCATTTATTTATTTAAAATAATATTTATTAGACGTATTATATTTAATAAATATGAGAATTTTTTTTTCTCTATCCCCTATTTTCTTATTATCGTAAGTAAGTTAAAATGTCACATTTGCCCTCCTCTTCTTCTTCCATAACATCTTTGTACTATTCTCCTCCTCCACTCCCATCTTCTTCTTCTTCCACTCCCACCTTCAATATGTTCTTCTTCCACCTCCAACTCACCCCCATTTCTTGCCACCTCTAATTCCACTCCATCTTCTCCCACATCCATCTCCATTCCCATCTTCACCTCCATCCTAAAATCATAGTAATACTAAGTGTAAGAAAAAAGATGGAATGAAAGACGTGAGATGTAAATTCCAGATTTCACAATCTCTATATTCTAAATTGTATATTTCGTAATAAAAAATCATAATTGAAAATTGTACAATTCCTAATGTAAATTTACATCCCAAATTATACGATTCATAATACAAAATTACATTTCACATTCTACAATTTAGAACTATAATTACAACATAGGTTTAATTAAAATTTTAAAAGATATGGGTGCCGAAAAAAATTCTCATATATATGATATATGATATATGATAATCTTATTTTTCTACTAAACTTGATTTTAGAATCGGAGAATTTCAATGTTTAGTGTGTACATTACATCGTCATGTATATTTGTCAATGTTATCTCTGATATCAAACTTGCAACAATTATGGTCTTGTTTGGTCCATTTGCATTATTAGCATTCCCCTTTTCCCTGATGATACTTATGTTGCGGCTTAGAATTGAAAACTGTGATATGGAATCTTGGAACGAAGTGGGTGAAGAGAGAAAACTCCGGATTTCATGCAGTGACCCAGATGCTACAGATAGTGAAGAAGAGAGTGAATTAGCAAATGGAGAGAGTAAAAGAAATGGTCAGAAGAGAGTTGTTGTAGAGATGAAGTTTCCAAGCATGGCAGAGAAACGTGCGTCGTCCACCAAGTCTAAAGGCGTAAGACTGAGAGCATGGGGAAAATATTGTGCTGAGATACGAGTCCCTTTTGAAAATCGGCGAGTGTGGCTTGGTACTTTTAATACTCAGAAAGAGGCTTCAATGGCTTACAATAAAAAGAGGCAAGAGTTTGATCACAAAAAGGCTCTTCTCAAAGCTCATGCTTCTTCTCAACCATCTTAATTACCTTCTTTTTTCTATCTGCTGCTACCTAGTTTATTGTTTTAATGCAGATTTTGTATCTGGTTGGAGATTTTTCTTCTTCTATAGACTACTTTTGAACTTTATTGATATAAATAGATCATTAGAAATTTGTTTTTCTAAACTAGATCCTTTCACATGAGTTTATAAAAAATTATAAATTTTTAATAAAGTAATTTGTTATAAACAAATATACGTACAAATCTATAACATTAGAAAAAAATGTTGTTAAGAATCTGTTTTTCAAAAAATAGAATTCTAATTACACAAAACCTGCAAAATTAGAGAAACATAACTAGAGTTTAATTTTTCACAAAAAGAAATTGTACTCTTCAATAATAAAAGGATTTAGTTTGAGATTTTTTTTTTATAGTGTACTCCCGTCAGTATAAGATTCAAAAGTGATCTGCATTAGAAAAAATGTCTCGGGACGATTAGATTTCTAGCCATATGTATTTTATTAATTAAAGCTCTTGTATAATATAGATGATAATAAGTAACTTTCTCAGAAAAAAAAAAGATATAATATGTTATTAATTGTTATGGTCTTTTTAAGGAACTATATTCTACCTTTCTTTTGCATAAAAAGGTAATAATGTTTCGAAATATTTCTTATTGTAGAGTTTTTACCCAGAATGATTAGGTATGAATTTAATAATATAGCCAACATATGGGATATAATCAAGAGATTTCTATGTAAAAAATACAATTGTATTGACTTATCAAAGTAGTAACACAAATTACATCTATTGAATTGATAAAAAAAATAAATTAAAAGAACAGACTTAAAAATAGAAATAAATGAATATATATATTTAGTAAAGTAATTATTAAGTTATTTCCCCTACCATGTGCGTTTTTAAGCATTACTGAATATTCTCTTATCATCTACAACATTAGATGATTCTATCCCTAAATGATTAAAACAAGTTTAATGTACAAAAATCCCTATATATTCATTAGTTTTTAAAAGAAAAATATTTTTTATTACTAAATTTTAACAATTTTCTTTTACAATTTTAAATGATATTTTTGAATGGTTTTTCCTTTTTTTATTTTTTTATGTTTAATATTCTAACACCACTGTAATAAAAGAAAGTTGTTAAAGATTTAATAGTGAAAATATCGGCATCGTTCTTAAAATGACCATTAAAAATCAGTAACCAACCATAAAGTGGTAATAGTTGAATTAGCTATGCATCAATGTTGAGGTGAAGAGTGGACTCACCTAACAGTTTGGTCCAATTAATTTAGACTTGTGAGTATGGAATGGAAGGAATAGTACTCATCATCTAAACTCCTTCTATTTGCATCTCAACACTAATCTAATCCACAAAAGCTTCCAAAAAAAATGAGAAACTCTGTGCAGTTTCTTTTGCCTCAGATGTTGTGTTTGATGTTACTGAGTTTTCAACATGAAGTTGAAACAAAGTCCACCATTGAACCATGCAATTCCTCAGACTCGTGTCCCTCTCTCCTCTCGTATCTCGTTCCCTGGGACTCCAAAGTATCAGAAATCGCCACTCGTTTCCACGTAAACGCCTCTGATATCTTGGCCTCCAACTCTCTCTTCCCCATAACATCATCAAGTGCACACCAAATCCTCAGGGCCAAAACGTTTCTCAAAATACCCATCTTCTGTTCTTGCGTGGATGGCATCCGAAGGTCCATCTCAACCACTTACACTGTTCATGCAGCAGACACACCTGCGTCCATATCAGAAGCTTATGGTGGGTTGGTTAGTGCTGAACAAATCAAGATTGTGAACAGCATCAATGGCAGCAACCCCTTGAGGAGTGGGGGCACCCTTGTGATTCCACTGCCTTGCACTTGTTTTGACAACGTTAACAATGGGGGAACCGCTGTTTACATGTCGTATGTTGTGCAGACAAGAGAGAGCCTGAGTAGCATAGCAGCAAAGTTTGGTACAACTATTTCGGACTTGAAAGCTGTGAATGGGTTTTGGGAACCTGCGGTAGATCCCGGAGACATTCTATCTGTTCCCGTTGCAGGTTCGTGCATATCAACATCCATTTCTCAGAAAACCTTAAGATTCTGTTCTTCTTCTTTATTGATTAGAATTTATAAAACAACAGATAAAATTCACACAGTTTCAAGAGAAAATTGAGACTGAACCTGAAAACTAAGTATTCAGTTTTATTACTGGTCTTTGAACGGACGTTGGGGGAAGGTACTTTTAACTAATGGATTATAAACTAAGTAATTATTTTTGCACTAAGAGAATTTTCGGATTAAGTTATTTTTGGATTCAAGATAAATTTATCGTCATTTTTAATTTTCAGATTACACATTTCAAAAGCCAATCTTATTTTACGCATTATACAATTCAAAAGTTATTTTTTCACGAAAGAAACAATTGTAAAAAACTTCCAAATTTTTGAATTAGTACACAATGTCAAAATAACTTTTTGTATTAAAAAAATATTTGATTGTAAAATCTAGAAGTTACTTCCAAATTAAATAATCCGAAAACCATTATTGAAGACTAAAGAATTTTTATCATAGGTGGAGAAACATATCAGAAAAGGACAGAAAGAACCAACAACGACGGCCAAAAAGAAAATGGTGAAAAACTGATAATATTTTTATCTTTTACACAAAAAGTAATAAAGACAAAAGAAAACAAAATTTTTTCTCTCTTCAATATATGTGACGAATATATATATATAATACCTTTTATAAAAACTTTATACCAAATGAAAATAGAGCTAGCTACTTTGTGTCATTTCAAATGGATATTAAATAAGATTAGGTACCTACTGTTCCCCTAAGGCCCAATAATAGGACAGAGTTTGACACATTTTCTTAACAATGTGATTAACATGCTTTAACTCTTTTTCATATTATATATACACACACTGTTTTTTCTTTTAAAAACAAATTAGTTTTCCTTTTATGTTCACTTGTGTATAATTTACTAATTATAATAAATATATTAAAGAAGTGCATTGTAGTAAGAATGGTTAACACTTATTTTCTTATTATGTAGTAAAATGGAAGTAACCAAAACGGCTCTGATTTTATCTATTCATTCACGTAGGTTTTACTAAATTCTTCATAAAACATAGGATTCTGTGAGATGGAACAGAATGTGTGTTAGGAATGTTTTCCTAGTCATTAATATTCTGCTGTAGACAAATGTATTGTCCTTTGCAGCATGTTCATCAGCAACCTTGAAATGGTACGATGAGAGTATGATAGTCCCAAATGGCTCATATACATTAACTGCCAGCAACTGCATCAAATGCAGTTGCGAACCAATGGATATTACGTAAGATCATTTATATACACTTAATCTTGCTAAAAATTCAATTTTTACTTTATAATACAAAGTTTTAGTCTGAATTTAGTATTTCAATCTCTTAATTTTACCAGGATGCAATGTGTTCCTTCTGGACTAGCTGTCCCCTGCTATAACTTACGTTGCAAACAATCCAATCTTATTATTGGCAACGAATGTGTGGAGCATTCAGAAACAGCTTGCAATGTGATCCAATGTGTTTACCGTGGCCACAGGGGTGGAAAAATTCTGAGTAGGTGAGCAAATTGAGTGCTCATAATAGCTGAATGTGGAGAAATGGAATTTGAAAAAAACAATAACTTAATATTAGCATTTTAACAAAAGTCATATATATGTTATGATTTTTTCTTTTGCAGTACGAAGAACTCTTCTTACCTCCAGTGCCCTGGTAATTATTCTTGTAAGCAAGATACGAAGAAGTTTCAAATTGGTGATTTGGTTTTCACTCTAATATTTTGGTTTTATGCAGATAATGTGTGTCATAGAGGAGCATCGTGTAGGCCTTTCTCATCATATTCTGAAGACCCATTTGGTATGTCTCCAAAGATATCCTCCTCCTTGCCACTGCCAGTTTCTAAAGCTTCTCAGAGGACTCGTGCCTCCAATGGAAGCCTTGGTCGATTTTTAATCAATCTTCTGCAAATATTCTTATTTCTAAAGTTTATTATTTTCTGATTTGAGCACAGGTAGTAGAGAATAACCCATATATATCTTGTATTCGATTCTACCTCCGTATAAGAAAAGAAAGATTTCACTGGTGTTTTTTGGTGTACAAAGCCATTGTTTTTACGGTGTTTTTTTCATCCTTGATAAACTTTGTCGCTTTCTTTGGTTTGGGGACTTATTCCAGAACATTTTTCTGCTCATTTGTTAACTGCAAGTGGAGCAATTTGTCAGTTGTCATTATCATGTCCCTCGTTAGAAGCTATATATATAATAGGTAAAATTTCTAAAGCTAAGTTTTTTCAAATTTGAACTTATTCGAATTAATATCTGGAAGCTCAAAATTATTTGGAAAATTCGTTATGAACTGCATGCATTTCTAACAGTTTATTGAAAAACCTTCAATAAACTGAAGAATGCTCCATTTCTGAATTTGGTTATACATTCAGTTTTAGGCTTCCTTTCCATAAAAGGTGTAGATAGCAAGATAAGTATTACCAGTTCAGATGATCATGTCAGTGATGTCTATTTTCACCGATTGGCAGTGACATGTTTTTGCACGGATACCTTTCCTCCAATTCTGCCAACAATATCTGATCGATCAGTTCCATTCATGTTGACGTTGAATGAAAACAGGTGCCATAAAATAACTTTCTACCATTGTCCTATCAATTTTGAAGATTTAATAAAAAAACCGCAATCACACATTCATATTAACATTATACTGATTCCTCGATATTTTAGCCTTTTATCCACACATGCCACGCGTTATTAACATAAAGTTTGTTCTGTACATGATAGAATAGAGAGTATCTGAATGTTAATGTCAAAGTGTGCAGAAAATTGGAATTCCAACCATGATATGTCTTTTCGTGAAAACTAGTCCATTTGGTTGTAATTTATGGTCTTGGTATGAAGAAAATTTACTGGCCCCAGAAAATATATATATATAAAATTCTATGGTGAACTGTTCTTTGGACTGATTCCTAAAATGTCAACACTCGGCCTTCAAATATCTGTTACATCAAAATTGGCCTTTCATGCAGTGAAATCTAAGTTAAGAAGATAACTTACTCAAATGAAACTGCTTGGTAAAATTGACAATATAATTGAACTAACCATAGTTTAGATTTGAAATTTGGTTGGTAAGATATCAGTTTCTCCACTGGTGGGATCAGGTTATGAAGTAATTTCCCTTCCTATACATAAGACTAATGTTTACTTTTCAAGCTCAGAAAAAAAAAATGATTAGACATGACAAATTAAAATTAAGAGAGAATTCCTTGTTACTAAATTTGACTAAATATTTACACAAACCATGGTTCAGATTTTCTGAAGCAGAAGTAGCGAGCTCTAAAACTAAAAGTTAGTACCCAGAATCACAGATAAATTATTCAGACACGACTCAGCTTCTCTAATGGTTGTAAATGCACTGTGACTAAGACAAGAAATGGGTAGAAGGCAACCTCTGGTGAGGAGAAAGCAACATGGAGGTGGGGACCAGAAATTGAAAATTTAATGTTCTACCAGGAATTATTGAATTATAAAAGCAACAGAACAAAAGGGTCACAATCAAATTTTAATATACAACCCACACTAACCCCAGTAAGTAGAGTAGTAGACCCAAAACCAAATGGGTCCATGAGAAATCCCATAATCAGAAAGGTAACCAATGGGGTTTCAGAGAACAAGATGAACATCAAATCTCCAGCCAATAAACACTGGGATGAGGCCAGATGGTAGGGCCAAAACCCCCCACTAGTAAATTACCAAAAGTGCATGGCCAGAGAGAGAGAGACGAAGTTTGATGTAACATGTTTAACAGATAATTTGTCTTTTAAGCATTTCATGAGAAGTTTAATCTTTAGGTTTGCATAAATATACAGGAACATTTATAACAAAAAACCTGTCTCTTAGATAAATCCTTCTACATTAAAAGACTGTGTGTTTTTTTTCTAAAATACCTCAGACAAAACGAAAAAAGACAGACCCCACTGCCACACCACGCTGTCAAGTTTCAACACACACTGGCAATAATTGAACCATTTTTCCTATCTGATTCTGAGCAAATAAATATATGAAAAGCATCTCAATATTCCATTGTTACTTTCATTTCAAACTTAACAAACCAAAAAATAGCAACGATTTTCCACGATGAGAGACATGAAAGACGCTGGTGCCTTGGGAGCCAAGACAGCACGAGCCTGCGATAGCTGCATAAGCAGAAGAGCAAGGTGGTTCTGTGCGGCCGATGATGCTTTTCTCTGCCATGGCTGCGACACTTTGGTTCATTCCGCCAACCAGTTAGCTAGCAGGCACGAAAGGGTTCGGCTTCAAACTGCATCCTCTAAGGTAACCACCGCCACCACCACCACGACGCACGCATGGCACAGTGGGTTCACACGCAAGGCAAGAACCCCACGTCACAACAACAACAAACACTTTGCACTGCAACAACGTCTCAAAGAAGAAGTTCTCTTCAACAACAGCAGTGTTCTTCCGCTGGTTCCGGAGCTGGGAGGGGAAGAACAAGAACCTGTGGTTGCGGATAATGAGGAGACGGAGGAACAGATGCTATGTCGCGTGCCCGTGTTCGACAATTACGATGTGAGAACGGATGACTTGGACAGTTTTTCCGACATGGATTTCGCGGAGTTTGCTGCTGATGTTGAAAACCTACTTGATAAAGAAGACGATGAGGTAAGTGCGCGTGTGGGAGGGGGAGTTGAGGGTGCAATGGCGAAGGTTAAGGATGAAGAGGATGTTGATGGTGATGTAGCGTGTTACCTGGAGTCAGTTTTTGACATGACGAACGATGATGTCTTTCATTGGAATAGCATTGAGTCTGTGCTGTCAGATGCACGGGAAGAGAAGGAGTGTGTGGTGGCGAGTGATGGTGCTGTTGGTGAAGAAGGAGGAACAAAGAGAGACATATTTTTGAGACTAAACTACGATGAGGTTATAACTGCATGGTCTAGCCAAGGTTCTTCTCCATGGACAACTTCAAACCCACCTAAGTTCAACTCTGGCTATGACTTCTGCTTGGTACTACCTCGACTACTTCTCAATTTTCTTCTTTTACAATAATTATTACACTTGTATGTTTAGATTAAAAAATTGAAAAATTAAGTCTGAATAAGTGTTATTTGCTTAATTGGAACCAAAATTCACTTCAATTAAAAACCAATTACATCTTGCGATTGCTTATAATTTTTCAGGGTCTGAGTGGTGTAGATGGGGAAATAAGAGGCTTAAGGGGTGACCTAGATGGAGGAAGAGAGGCAAGAGTGTCGAGGTACAGAGAGAAGAGAAGGACTCGTTTGTTTGCAAAGAAAATTAGATATGAAGTGAGAAAGTTGAACGCAGAGAAAAGGCCCAGAATGAAAGGTCGTTTTGTGAAGAGAACGTGCTTTGTTGGGGCCAATGCTTTTCCTGCTTACCAATGACATCTATCAGTTAACGCATCCATCTTTGCTATTTCTGCAAATTTGGATCAATACTTGGTTTGGATATATATATATATATATATATATATATATATATATATATATATATATATATATATATGTACGTATATATAGCCTGTATTATATATATTATATCAATACATGGGCAGTGTTAATTTTACTAGACTTTTTTGCTTGGGATATTTCTCTTTATATATATCTCCAGCAGGTTTAGTAATTAATTAGTACTAATTAATGATCTTCCCTTCTCAGCAAACTTTAGTAATCCAATTTACTGTTTCGCATTACAAATTCAATTATTCAATGCCGATGCTGTTATTACCTAGTTGGTATTTTAGGTTGCTGATTAACGTTACTGCTTAATGTCATCAGGTTGAGATAATTAACTTTTGGCTTTTATATTTATCTCTGGTGACCACGGTTCCTTGTTTTATGTGCATGAAGAACAAATTAAACAACATGAGGACCGTACCCAGAAAGATGAATGTTGAACAAATTCATAAATAGTCAAAGTTTATATGTACTGCATAATGGGAATATCTGATATTCATATCAATCCTACGTAAGGGATGGGTTGGAATAGTAAATCCAATTACAAATATTTGTTTTTAGACTTAGCCCTACATTTGAAATCAATTAAAATGTGGGCTCTGGGGTTCAAGTTAAGAAGATGCAATTTTCTTTCATAACTTCACCATTTACAACAATTTATAAAACACACTCTTTTCTTTCAATCTCTATACTATACCCTTTTTCCTCATTAATCAAACCACAGCATTAACTTACTTTGAAACCAAAGTTGAACGTCTAATCTTCATAATAAAGCACTTTTGTCCAAGTGTTAGTGAGAAATCACATCAAAGGCAATGGATTTTTTAATGGTTTTCTATATGTTGTAGTTTCACTACGAGTTCTCGGTGTATGTGTGGAAGTTTGTCCCAACACAGAAGTAGCAGTGTTGCAGTTATATTGGAATTGAAATGAGTCTTGTATCAACAACCACATCATCATGAGTCATTGGACATCAAGATGTGTCTACTTGCGTATATGAGTACATAGAATTATAAGTGATATATGTAAGTTGTAAATTGTCTTTCTGATAACTCAAGAGCTATAAGCGCAGTAGATGACACCCAGTGACATGCAAGTTTTGTTGTATACCGTTTGAGCAATGAGTGGTCCAAAAAATTGTGGTTACTGGGCCAGATTTAGTGAAAGTGAAACAACAGAAACTTCAAAAGGGTAGTGGCGCAGGACAGAAACATAAAGCCAATCATCATCATGTCTCAATTTATAAGGTTCTGCTCATTGGAGACTACTTGGTCCCTCCCAATCACTCATGCAATCCCTAACTTTTCTTTATGAATCACTTTCCATTCTTTGGGTCCCCTTTCTGCAATTGGCTTACCTAATACGAGTAGCTTTTGAACATCAAGCATTGCACTGCATTGCATCGTCCTTTCCAAATTTGAGAGGAATTTGCCTACGATTTTCGTATCTTTGCTCATTCATATCTTTTCCTAATTGCCTCAAATACCTTCTTTTTTTTTTCTTTCACGAGTCCTTAGTTCAATTTCGCCACCAATTTTAAGTTCATGCCTTTGGCTTTACTATCGTACTCAAAGTTCATAACTTTTCTCAGCCACCAAGATAGTTTTTCGTTTACCCCTTAACTTAAGGAATCTTAATATACATTAGCAAGATGGTTTTTCCTTCTCCTACAAATCTTTACAATGCGTTGTCTATTATTAAGAAAGATATATTTTGTGAATCTCATTTCTCATTTAATAAGTTGCATTTATATTTAATTTTATTTTCTTTAATAAAATGGTACATTATTTAGCAATCAACTTCACCCTATGCGTATATATAGTTTGCTCATGCACTAGCATTACAATTAGTTATGTTGATATTTTTCTTTAAAATATAATCATTTAACAATTCTCTTCATTAATATATAACACTGATAATAAATATAAATAAACATAATATTCTCATCGCAAATGATTATTGTTTTCTGAAAAAAACAATACCTCCACAAAATCAAATATATTGATATTTCTAAGAAGGTTGAGTTGATTGTAGAAACATAAAATGGATATCTAACTATAGAAGATTCTCCAAGGACTTTCAAAAATGTCTATATGTGTATTGAATGGAAAAATAGTTTAAAAAATCAATTTTCCTTTTCTTAATTGAAAATTAAAATATTTTCCCACGTGTATATGTATATATATACTATTCTCAAAATTATTATTTTAATTTACATGGAGGCAAGGATTTTATTTTGTTGTTTTAAAGATTTGAATAAAGAATAGCTTTGAACCTATTTTGGGAGTGACCTTTAGAAAAGATATTTATACAAGTATATATAGGGGTCCCTAGTTGTGTTGATGCACGTGCAAATGCATGCATGATCCATGGTGACGCAGAGAGTCTTGGTCTCCGTCTTTCTCGCTACACTCTTGTCATCTTTTCACTTCTAAACAAACATACATTACCAGCACTAGTCATCACATCATTTTTCTTTTAAATCTTTATAATTATATATTTATTCAAGATTAAATTTATCCAAAGGATTTTTCTCTCTCTCAGTCTCCTCATATTCAATATCAAGAACCATCGTTGATTCAACGTGAACGTCTCACTATATTCTCGGTTACAATGCATCAATAATCTACTTTTCTAACTTTCTACATTCTTCTTCCTTTTTTTTCCTTTTCTTTTATTCTGTCCTTCTCCGCAGCTGCAGTTTTACAAATTTTCCCATTCTTGAAGGGTCAACAATCTCGATCATTTCAGACGGGAATGTTTGACTTCTATTAGAATCTAGAGGGTTCTGATAACCATTGTTCATGGATTGAATTGCCACTATTCTTGGTATTCTTTATATTCTTGGAATTTTATTTTGAAAATATGTTCAATTTGGAATACAATCTTGAATTCAAAGATGGAAAAGTTGTTCTTTCTGACACCTCTTAGGACCATTTTCAAGACTTCCTCGTAGGACTTTTCTTTTGTCTGTCAGGGAGAGAGTGCATACGGAGATTGTGCCTTTTTCTGTTCTGGAGGGATTAAATTGCTTTAACTAGTGAATGGAATTGGAATCATGATTTTTCTTACATTGCGTTGTATTTGTGTAATTTGATCAGACCACCTTGATGCTAAAATGGGGGTTTCGTTGAAACATGTCTCCTTGGAAATGTGAAGTTGCTTTGTCCCTCGAGGAACATAGTGATGAATTTCCCCTCAGAAGCCACAGAATTGGGGAGCCCAGTTGATAGTTCCTTTGAAAATGGGAGTTTTCAATCCTACAATGCTGAGTTGGAAGGTAATGGAATAGGACTTACTTAGTTCCTTGCCACGCCTATTGCCAATTTGCATGTTGTATGTATTCATTCATGTGGTGATCTCCTCCTTTAATTGGAATATTTTCAGCCAAAAATCGATTGCTTTTGGTTCAGTGGTTAACTAGCCTTGCTCCTTCATTGAAATTTCCATCAAGTGTCACGGACGGTGAATTAAGAGCATGCTTGAGCAATGGTACTATTTTGTGCCTGATACTGAACAAGCTACGACCTGGTATTGTGAATGTGGTAACACTTTTTAACCTTTTAACTGACTCTAACTGTAATTTGCAACTGATTTGAGATATATCTTTTAGTCTGGATTCTCTTGTGTAGGTTAGTGAACCTGATAATGTTCTGCCATCACAATCAGAAAATGTTAAATCGTTTCTGAAAGTTTTGGATCTAACGGGATTGCCCCGGTTTGAAATATCAGACCTAGAAAAGGTACGAGGCCTACTTTGTGTCATGCATAAACTTAGTTTAAAGGGAGTTACACAATTGTAATCAATCAGGCATTAAATATTACATGAATTTAATTTTGATACAAACCTATTTCTGTCAACTGATGACAGAACATTATCAGTAAAATCCTTATCATTGAAATATAGTGAAAACCTTATGATTAAATTCTCAGTGTATCTTTATGTATAGCATTAGTTTTGTTTTGATGCATGAGTTTTTCATGAGCTTGGTTCATGTTCCTTGTTGGGTTACCATGTTCTTTTGTTGTGTAGGGGCCTATGAAAGCTGTTGTGGAATGTCTTTTAACACTGAGAGAAAAAAGTTTGCAGCATGCTTTTGGAGATAATATTTCTCCTCAGAATTTCATCACAGTCAGCCCTCGTGTGAATTCACCATTCCATTATCATTGTTCTACAACATTTGGTGGGGACCAGAAGAAGTTTTCAGTTTTGTCAAAGTTGCAGCGTGTTATGAGTTCCCCATCTGTGCCGGGTTCGGTGAATTTAAACTCGTACTCCGTTTTTGTGTTTGTTTAAGCATACCATTTTCTGAACATGCTACCATGGTTATGTTAACAATCAAGAAAATTTACCTGTATCTTGAATTGAACTATTAAAAAGCTAAGGATAAATTATTACACAAAGGTTTGGAACTCTACATTCAAAATCGACATTTTTGTGGCAGTAATGAATTACTAGTTACTGAGATGGAATGCCGATTTTAACTAGAGAAACAGTATCAAGAGAAATTTCGACATTAGACACTTGTCCTAAATTTAAATCTTAACTTTTGTGTGGAAGACAATTTCCCTGTAATTTCTTGCTAAAATACTACTAGTATATACTTTTTTATCATCACCTGTTTCCAAATAGACTGTGTTCTCCGTGTTTAAGTAGTTAATTTTACCCATTTGTATATTCGACAGAGCCATCAGCCTCGTTAATACACCATGCTGGTCATAATTTCCATGAGGTGTTTCAACTGAAACCAGGAAGTTACATAGATCTTCCACCTGAAAAAATATCAGAAATGATGAAATCAAATAATATAGATGTAAGTTCTTAAATTCTACTTCCATATGCACTTTAATGTTTGTTTATAGATGAACATGGTTTTTCTGTTTGAGACATTACTGATATGTTTCAGAGTCTAATTTTGCAGAATGCTCCCACTCAGTCGCTTCTGAGTGTTGTGAACGGTATTCTTGAAGAAAGTGTTGAAAGAAGAAATGGGGAAATACCTCATGTATGGCCTTGTTGGAGACTTTGGTTTGGTGTTACATAAACTCATTCATTAAACTACATGTATATAATCCATGCAATTGGTTTACACGTATACAATCAATGCAATTGGTTTGCAGCACAAACAAATATACCACATACAGTTTCATAAACATGGTTTATTATCTTTGTTTCTCAGCGTGTGGCTTGCTTATTGAGGAAGGTTGCGCAAGAGATTGAACGGCGCATGTCAACTCAAGCAGAACATTTACGAACTGTATGTCATGTTCATTACATTATTTTCAAAAGCTAGTTATTAGTTAGTCTGTTACTTTTGATTTCCCAGTCATTTTCTTCAAATCACTTTCTTGTCCTGTCACTTCAGCAAAACAATCTTTTCAAGGCTCGAGAAGAAAAATACCAGTCGAGAATAAGAGTACTCGAGTCACTTGCATCCGAAACTAAAGATGGGAATGAGGTATCACAGATAGTTTTGAGATTTAATTCTATGAGAATTTAGAAGTAGATCAACTTTATATCTTCAAAACTATCATATTGGTATGAGTTTTCTACATATTTCAGCAGTTAATGATATTGTTTCATGCTTTGTACAATAAACAATACATCGATACACTTTTAATTAAATTATTTTTTTGTTGCTTGGATTTTGGGCTCTTCGTCCCTTCGATGAAGGGTGAGAGGATCAGAGTGGAAGAAAAAAAGGTTGATGAGAGAGAAGTTGGTAGGTTGATAAAAGAACAGCAGGACAAAATATTGGAAATTTCAGCTTTGAAGATAGAACTGGAAACGGCCAAAAGAACATATATAATACAATTCGCACGGTTGGAAGCAGAAGCTGAGGGTGCTAAAGCAGAACTGACACAAATGGTTCAAGAATATAAACAACAAATAGAAGAAGTAAGAAATAAGGTAAGGTTTCTCTCTTTGCTACACTAGAAGAGAAATCTGGACAAGACCAAGAAGTTTTAGTTATTAGACAAAAACTCAAATACTGCTTCACACATGCTTTTGATGTTATTCTTTGTTCAGAAATTTAAAATCAAATTTTCAGCTTGGTAACGTATACTGAAACTTTTATTACTTGTAGTCTTGAGATGAGATAATACTCTAATTTTTGTTGGAAAACTACACTAAAACCATCTAAAGAACTGCATTTAAGTTTTATCCTTTGATAAATTATTTTTTCATATTATTAGTATTTTGAGATCTTTGGACCTTCAATACAGGCTGAAAATATAAAAGATGAATTAGTTGGGTTGATGAAAGAACAGGAGGACAAAAAAATGGAAATTATTTCAGCTCTGAAGAGCGATCTGGATACAGCCAAAAGAACATATGAAACACAATTCTTTCAACTTGAAGAAGAAGCAAAAGGTGCTAAGGCATGGACACAAAAGGCCCAAGAATATGATTACCAATTGAAAGAATTACAAAATAAGGTATTGGTTTCTTACTTTACACGAAAAATAATATATTGGTACATGTAGAGGGACAAGACAAGACCAAGAGGTTTTAGTTAAAAGACAAATTTAGATGCAATTTCTTACTGTTGTGATGTTCTCTAAACAGTATTGGAGTTTCACTTTGATAACCTATGCTCACTTTTATCACAAGGATTTTTGAGATAGAACAAAAAATTTTTTAGTAGAAAATTTAAAAACAAATCCAAGTTTTATTCTTTGATAAATTACTTTCACGTTATTTGTATTTTCATCTGTTCGTTGGCCCTTATATGCAGGTTGAGAAGTTTCAAGAAGAGGTTAAGACAGCAAATGATGAGGAAATTGCTAGGTTGATGAAAGAACAGGAGCACAAAAATTCAGAAATTTCAGCTTTGAAGCAAGAGCTAGAAGCAACTAAAACAGCATATGAAGTACAGCGCTCCCAGATGGAAAAGGATGCCAAAGCAGAATTGGAACAAAAGTGCGAAGAATATGAGAATCAATTGAAAGAGTTAAGAAATAAGGTTAAGGAGCTAAAGGTTTCTTCTGATTCAAAAGATCAGAAGTGGAACATGAAAATGAACCGATTTCTGACTGTCATAACATTTCAATTCAGTTCCCTACAGGTACACTTACAAATGTGTTAATGTCAATGTTATCTTGGTGATGTCAAACATTACAACTTTGTACTGAATTTGATATCATCCAGAAAATGAAGTTATCTTTGGAATCCACTAAGCAAAGTGTAATGAAAGAGCAAACGGTTTATGCAGGGGAGTTGGATCTATTAGGTAGGTCTTGTTATTAGAATGTTACTCTACAGTTCCCTCTTTCCTTCTTTGAAGATAACTCTGACCATTTATTTGATTGTAAATTATCTGTTCAGGTGTAAAACTTAAACCACTTCTACAAGCAGCTGAGAACTACCATGTTGTTATTGCTGAAAATAGAAAACTGTTCAATGAGATTCAAGAACTAAAAGGTGGCATTATATGTGTCTTTTCTACTGGGTTATTGATGTGTAAAAAGTGTACTATGAACTCACTTTTTTTTTTATGAGACAGGAAATATCAGAGTATATTGTCGAATTCGACCATCTGCAATTGGAAAATTGGAAAAAGAGTCTATTGTTGAACACGCTGGTGAAAATGATTTGGTTGTGGCAAATCCAACCAAAGATGGAAAAGATGCTTTTCGATCATTTAAATTTAACAGGGTTTTCAGCCCTGCCGCAACTCAAGGTTTAATAATATAAACGCAGCATTTTTTATGATTACTTCTAAATTACAGTTTCTCCCTTTTTTTGTTTTGTTAACATTCTAGTGTTGTACTAATGATATTAATCTGAACGATGCAGCGGACGTATACTCCGACATCCAAGACTTCACAAGATCAGTTCTAGATGGGTATAGTGTGTGTATATTTGCTTATGGTCAAACTGGTTCAGGGAAAACTTATACAATGGTATGGACCTTCTCCATATATTGATTTTTATCTCATACATGATGCTATTGAAGGAATTCTTTATTCTATAAGATGCCAACTTTTCTCAGACTGGTCCAAATGGGGCAACAAGCGAGACTATTGGTGTTAACTATCGAGCTCTAAATGACCTCTTCAGGATTTCCACAAGTAGACAAAATGTAGTGGAGTATGAGATTGGAGTTCAAATGGTTGAGATATATAACGAGCAAGTCCGTGACTTGTTAACAACATATGGTTCTCCAAAAAGATATCCTTTTTTCAGTAACTTTGAACATGTCATTCTTTGCATGGATTTTCTTCTTGTACTTTTTGTGTATCTGATTTCCTTAAATGCACACACTTGGGATATTGACTCAATCTCGACCAAATGGCTTAGTAGTCCCAGATGCTAGCTTGTTCCAAGTGAAATTACCTTCAGATGTTATTAAGCTAATGGAAATTGGACTTAAAAATAGAGCCATTGCTGCAACTGCTATGAATGAACGAAGTAGCCGTTCTCACAGGTTGCACCATTTTTTCTGTCCTTGCTGTTTTCATCGTTCAACATTGAAATGAAAGATTTTCATTGTGATGACATCATGTAAACTTATGTACACAGTGTTGTCTCAGTTCACGTTACCGGGAAGGACTTGAAGACTGGTTGCACTATGGCTGGTAATCTTCATTTGGTAGATTTGGCAGGAAGTGAAAGAGTAGATCGTTCTGAAGCAGTTGGGGATAGGCTCAAAGAAGCACAGCATATAAACAAATCACTAGCTGCTCTTGGAGATGTTATTTTTTCCCTTTCTCAAAAGAGCTCCCATGTACCATACAGAAACAGCAAGCTTACTCAACTTCTACAAACTTCTCTTGGTAAATCTTTATTCACAATTTATCAACCTCAGTAACTTTGAATCTTTTCAACCTAGACTTTCTTCTGATCTTTGAATCTTGCCTTTGATCTTACCCCATAGGTGGTCAAGCAAAGACGCTCATGTTCGTCCAAATCAATTCAGACGTAAGTTCATATTCCGAAACTGTGAGCACTTTGAAGTTTGCTGAGAGGGTTTCAGGAGTTGAATTAGGAGCTGCACGAAGTAGCAAAGAGGGCAAAGACTTAAAAGAAATGATGGAACAGGTACCCAATTGATTATGTTGGCACGACTGTTTTCATGTTTGTGAATGAACTAGATAAGTAATCATCCCCTCCCTTGCTTGACTTTGTAGGTGTCTTGTTTGAAGAGCACTATTTTGGCGAAAGATGAGGAGATTGAGAGGCTTCAAGCCCTCAAAGGTTTATCTGGTAGCAGAGTTAAGCGAAATCTGATTCCACGAAGTAGAAGTAGTATCCAGTTACAATCTGCTAACCCCCCACCAATTGATGATCCTGCACCACAAAGTGATTTTGTTGCAACAACTGCAGAAAACTCAGGATGTACAGATTCTGATTTTGATGGAAGATCAAGTGATTTTTCTGACAGTGGTTTTGCTGCAGGCACAGAAACTGATGGTTCTGAAAGTTCCAGTCTCGCTGAAGTCCCAAAACAACCATCAGAGAAGATGTGAGTAAACATTTACTAACTCTTCACATTAGAAAGGAAATTAACAGAACACACCTGCATTCATTTCTTTTTTTGCAGACCTAAAGGACTTCGCAGAACTGTTCAAGCGATGAGGAAATTTGGCAGAAGTTCATCAAACACAACCCCCAGCGCCTCCCCAGTAAAGGAGCCAGTGAAGGAGCCAGTGAAGGAGTCAGCGAAGAAGTCATCATCAGGTGTGTATACGCATACTACGTTAACACTCTTCTTAAAATCTTATGCTCATTCAACTTTTCAACTTTCTTTCACAAATTTGATTTCAGGTATTAAAAAAAGCATGAGTATAAGCTCCCTCAAGCCTCCAAAACTGTGGAAGTAAAGTAGGAAGCAGAAGCTACAATTCATATTTCACTTTCACTCTGACACGCACTGTTTAAATATTTCATTGGTATGCAATAGTTTTACTTTTAGTCATGTTGTTGGTGACACTTTTGATGAGGGTATTTGCATCCAACCCATCACCACAAAAGAAAAAAACATAGAAAATGTGCCAGTTTATGTATAAGCGTAGCATAGGACCTAAACACCATCAGTTTCAAATAAAATAGAAGGATTTATAGCATTCCAACTTCTGTATCCATTCGTTAAAAATCACCGACCACACTAACATATAAACATCGTCAAATCAGAGGCACTTATGACTTGAAACAAATTAAACACAGTTATAACTATTGTATATCCTGTTTTGGTGCCTTGTACACATCGACACAATTATCCCCTCGTCATCTTTTCAATAACATTGTTCTTTGCATTTTTTCTTTATAGCAAAACCATTAATATTGTCAACATTCTTTAAAAAAAAAATTCAAAAATAAGAACAGCTAGACAAAACCAAATATCTTCAAATTTCTATTTTTTTTTCATCCATGAGAATTAGAATATTTATGTAACGTAACGTAAGTACTATGCAGGAGAGAAAACATACTCAACATAGGAAATCCCCATAAAAAACCTCACTTCTTAAGCTAACTACGGTTACTAACAGTTTCATTTAACTGTGATTACTTAATAGTTTCAAATTTTATTCACGGTTAGTATGTAAGATGAACGGAAAGGTTTTTGTTTTTTGAAGCATTTAACAACCCCGTCTCATCTGCCACATCAACCACTAACAACATAAACACAGACACCAAAACTTTCCTTCTTAGTTCAAATCAATATTCCCATTTTAATTTTACATTAAAAAATATCTTAACGCTAAAATTCCTATAAAATTAAAACAGTATTGAATAAACGCTACGTTAAAAAAATGAAATTTTAATCACATATCTAATTGTTACCACACTCCTTTCCACGAGCCTCATAACACCATTCCACAAAATCCTCACATAACACCAAATACTAAACCTGCGTGTTCCAACAACCCATCAATGGTGGTCCATGATTGAAACACGAGACAGCCCCTCAAATCTGACCATAAATAGCTCTTTGTTGCTTCCTAAGATACCCTTAAACCAAATATTTTTTTTCCTCTTGTCTCTCTCTTCATAGAACCAAATCATGGATATGCACCACTAGAAAAATACAATCAATCACCCTCACATTTTCAAAGGGTGAGTTGCGTTGAATACACAGATTCTCTTAGAGATTAATATAACATCATATCAAATAGGCAACACCGAAAAGGGCACCCACAAATAATAATAATAAAAAAAAAACTAATGTACAAAATTCCAAAGACTAGTTTTCCTCAATTTCCTCCAAATTACAATTACAACGGGAGGACATGAGTGACAGACACAAAAGAAATTGTAAGACTCTACGAACCTAACAAGACAGATGCCCATTTTTTCCACGCCAAGTCCTTTTTTTATTGATCATCACAAGGAATAACAACAGAAAAGACACCCTACCCCAAACTCTTGAAAACAAACTTCCATGGATCACTTGTATATATACAGATAGTACTCTAACAACATGATTAGCCCCTCTTTTCAAACAAAAATAAGTCACCAGCTATTTGACCTTCATTGACTTTTAGTCCTCTACCATCATTTCTCTGCTTCTGTATTAGTTTCCTCTCTTTTCATTTTTTTTTTGTGCAAAAATGGATTACGCCACAGCAGAGATGCTGCAGCTGCTCCTATCTCTGTTAAGACAGTCAAAACCTTCTACCCTCACAGCAGCTGGAGTCTGACCAAATTTCATTGGAACACAGCCTCGAGCTGAGGAAGAGGATGCCTCGGTAAATGGACTAAAATTCCCATTACCAAATTGCTCATCTTGAATTACAGGATTTGAGGCCCTACTCGGAGGAGATCCACAGAAAAACGGTGGTGATGATGCCACCACTTGCCCTCCGGATCTTCCCAGGTAGCAGCTTTCCTACATAAACAAATCAAAGAACAAGTCTTTGGTTAGGTTACATCATTTCAACAAGTCCTAGAAAATCATCAAAAAGATTAATTGATTGAATGCTTATTTACTCGGACTCGGTTTCTCACACTTGCTCACATTCCAACACGGAAATGTATGTGGTCCAGAATAGTTTGTACAGACATCCCAAATTACATTCAATAGGTTAAAATAAAAATGAGTTCTTTCTAAAATCAGTTTTATTCAACTCCAAAATAAATGAAGCTCTGAAGTGTTGCAAGAAGTCAACTTTAATAATACAAGTTTTTTGTCTGTTTCTGAGGGAAAAACTTGCTCTACAGAAACCGAAACATATGCTTAACATTACATGGTATATCGTCCCTAACTGGAGCGGACTTTCATGGGGGGTGGGAAAGAAATTAAACATTGTTTTTCAAAATTGTGTTTCCTAGTACATAACAAAACAACAAAAGATTAACATGGGAAAGAACCTTGGGGAGGATGATGTCCAAAAGCTCTGCCCCAACTCCTGAATCTTCCACCTCAGATTGATAGCTGCATTTTTTGTACCAAATAAAAAAAAAAGTCAGAACTTTTATGACAAAATTGGCTTAAAGAACAGAAATAAAAATGGCTAAAAAGGAGAAGGAAGAGAGAATTACCTGATGGGGTGCCTAAAGGGTCTGATGTGTGTGTTGATGGAAGAGTGGTTCATGAGACCTAATCGGCGAGGTTTGGGGCAAATCACTGATTCCATCCTCATCTCCTCACAGCTTGTGAAGGTGTTCTTCTCTTGGTACCCGTAATAGCTGTAGCTATTCATCTTTTCACAGATCTTGACAAGGAACACCTGCAACCACATCAAACAAAAAATTAAAAACTTTATTTTTCTAATCACACAGTTGCTTTGGCTTCAGAAGCAGGAGATAAATTGCACTAAACCCAAGGGAACCCTATAAAAAAACTGAAAGAAAGAAACCCATTTTCACAACCAAGCCTTTAAAAAAGTGACACTTGATTGAAAGAAGACATGAAAAACACCGACCACTTTCTCAAACTTTCTTTATTTTCAACAGATGAATAAATCCGAAAGACTTAAAAATTTGAGACTTCACCCACACAAAGATAACTTTGCAAGTAACTTTCTTTGTGAAGAAAAGACACAAAGAAGGGTGAGTATATATAGGAAGAGAGGGAGAAGGAGGAAGAGAGAGAGTGAGAAAGAGAAGGAGAGAGAGTACCTGAGCTGCCTATCACAGAGTGAGAGGGGGCAGTCTGAGAGGAGAAGAGGAAGGAGGAGCAGAAGAAGGGAGATGAGTGCAAGAGGGAAGGATAAGAAGGGGAAAGGATTTTGTAGAGTGGGGGAAGGTGCAGGGGAAAGATGTAAGACCGCACTTGTGGAACATGGATCAATGATTGAGATCTGGGATTCTGTCTAATGTGATATGTCGGTTTGTGAGTGGTGACGCGATGCCATCCACACGTGGCCATGACTGTCTCATTACTTTTTCTTTTTTTTTTTCTCTACCTTGTGCTGATAACGTGTACGCATTTATTGTTGTTCGGTCGGAAACGGTATTGTTACATGTTATATTTGTTATATACATATACGTATATGTGTGAGTTTTATCTCTTTACCAAAAGAATGATTTTAATTTTTAATAAATTAATATTTAGCTTATAGATGTTGGCTTTCATATGCTAATTTATTAACTGAAATATGAAAAAAATCAATCCATCCATTCAATTTGAGTCATATGAAATAATTTAAATTGATTGATTAGTATAATATTTTTTGTTCAAATTTGTGCATTTATTTAAAGAGTAAGGATTCATTTCGAATTCATAATATGTTCAGATAAAATAGATCGTAAAAATAAGATAAAAAAATATGAAAGGATAAAAAACTATCATTATTATTATTAAAAATAAAATAAAAATAATAATAATAGGAACAGTAATTATAATCATAATAATAGAAATAATAAGATAATTAGAATAATGAAGTTGTGTTCTTGATATAATGATGGTATTATTATGTTGATAGTATATTCATATCAAATAGTAGATAGTAGAAGGAGGAAAATTAGGTGATAATAATGATCAAAATAATAAGATATAATTAAATTTTATATCATTTGGATATTTTAAATTGAGTTTTTATCAGATTTGTATGTTTTTATTGAACCTTACAAATCCAAGGTCTCGAACTGACTAAAACGAAACACAATAATTACGAAGAAGAGTTGTACATCTCAATGTATGACTACTCACTCATAAGTAAGACCTTACAAAGGACAACTTTGAATTTGAGTAAACATTGGAGAAGATCATTTGGTAACAAACGATCCTTTAGATGAACTTACGTAGTATGTTAACATCGTATTTATTTTTTTATTTTTTTTTTCATTTTACTCCCATCCAATAATAAAAGACATCATTATTTAACAAATAACTAAATTGTTGTTAGCACTTAATAAATAACAAAAAAATTAATAAATATTCAATTAAAAATATATAAATTTACAATAAACTTAAACTTAATCAAATCAAATCAACAGTAATATCAAAAGTTCTCATAAAATAATTAAATTGATTATAATAGTATAATTAAAACAATTATGATGTTGTGGTAAAAGTAAATATTGTGATTTTTATAACATGTAATATAATTAATTATAGTATTAGATGACACAGTATATATAAAATAATTATGAGAATAATAAAAATGGTGATCACAATAACCATGTCAAGAATGACAATTAAAATAATTCTGATAATTGTAGTTTTTAAGAAGTTAAACAGTGTGAAATTGAAAAATTTTTCAACTAATATATTATAATATTTTCAAACTTAATTCCTAAATAACACAAATATTGCACAGAAATAATGAAATAGATAATAGAATAGAAAATACTGTAATATATCTATTGTTATTTTTAATGTATGTGAAACAATATTAAACTATAGTAATTGATAGAATAAGTCATTTTTTTTTCAAAATGACTACATTTTTAACCAATTAAAAAAATAAAAATGAGTGATATTTTTCTCCTCTAAATAAGCATATCTCATTTTTGCTAACCTGTCATCAAAATAATTATAGTTTTCATGGTAGTCAAAATATTACATTTATAAAAAATTGAGACTGTTTTAGTGAAATTGTTTCAAAAAAGTTATGCATTAATTGTTGTTAATGAAACAACCTTAAATGTTAATTTATACTAAGGTAGTGTCTAATTTCACTGGTTAGGATGGTTCATTAAATTCATTTAATATTGGCTTGAATTCACTTTTGAACTCTACAATTTTGTAGATATGCACTTTTGATCCTTATAAAATTTTAATTATATATTTGATCCCAATTTTCTAGACAAATAAGTGTTAATTATTTATTATAGACAAAAAATATATAAATAATTTATGAAAAAAACATTAAAGTAAAATTATAGAAACATTAATTATTAAATATTTATTTTTAAATATAATATAAATAATTATTTATTAATAATTACTAAAAATAATACACTTAAGATACTGAACACAACAGTTTAAAATTTACACATAGTATTTGAAATCCCTGGAGTTTATAGAATTCAATTCCAGGTGACTGAATTCACCATCATATATATCACACTAATGAAATTGGATATTGATAACCTCTAAACAGAGCAATCATAATAAATGTATCAGTTTAATTGTAGTATTTATTCATGTAAATTTGATCAATTTTTATCCGGAACTATAATTCAATTTGATTAAAACATATTGGTTGTGAATAAAAGTGGTGATCAAGAAGCTCAATATTAAATTAGATGAAAGTAATGAAATAAAATGTGTTGACATTAGATTTTGTTACCGGAATATTAAGCACGGTTACTCTTATATTAAATTATCGAGCTTTATTTATTGTTTTTGAAAATACGTTAATGTAATATTATACTCATGTCTGTAATATAAGACTTAAAATATTCGAACTTAGTGAAATTTCTTTACTTCCAGCAAATAAATCTTTGCGGAAATGATGAAAACTTCATTGTCAACTAAACTAAAGCATATAAATGAATGTTTGTCACCTAAACAAAATGAATCAGACCAGTGATTAGTTCATAAGTAAATTAAATCATTAACATATGAAATAACAGTTGAATGAAGTAGTAAAACAATATCTACGTAGAAGTTCTCAAAAAGTTACATCCAATCTTAATACGAAAAAATTTAAATTTAATTCAACTCCAAAAATTAACTTATAATATGACATTTATATTCATATATATATATATATATATATATATAAAATTGACTTTATTTTTAAATATTATAGTATTTACAATATCTCTTCATACCGAACCATATATAGTTAGAATGTAAGATTGTATAATAAGTGGTCCAATAAATAATCGATATCAGATGAAATAATAGATTTAACAAACTTTATTGAAATAAATTTTAACTCAAAATTTTAATATCATACTAAAAAATAAATTTTAAAATAAACTCAAACTTATAAAATTATCTTATAAAATAAAATTTGCATCACTTGTATACATACTGTTATTTATACATTACATATACTGTATGCATGTTTATTAATGAAAAAAGAGAGAGTTATATATGATAATTATGGTAATTAGAAAAAATAATAATTGTGAGATAAGAATTCTGAGAAGTGAGAAGCGGTTGTGGGATTGAATTGAGAAGCTATAATATGACAACGCGTGGGAGACGTTGTGCCATGCAGAGATCAGAGCCGCTGAATATTAAATATGAAGCGGTGTGTCTTAGATGCTACCCGTGCGTCTTTGTGGGCCTAGGAAACAAGGTGCAGAATGGACCAGACACAGTTTCTGTTGTGTCTATCTTTCTCCACCCCATCCTAGACAAAATCAAAGATGTCACATAAATTATTAAAGAAAATTTATAATTTTTCGATACTTCACCAACCCAACAACCAACAATACTTTGTTGTCTGCATCTCTCTAAGATTTTATCAAACTTACTAAACAACTTACTTCGCTCAGTACATGAACTGACCATGCATGATATTTTATCTAAAAGTCATAATTGATATATTAATTCTATTAATATGTCAATAACTCCTACATCTCCTATAATAGTTGATTTAAATTATTTTTATTATTTAAGAAAAAGAATTCATATACACTCAAAACATTGATCAATAGTTAATGCATACCTAGAGAAAATATGAGTTGTAAATTTATAAGATATATATAATGCAATAAACAAAATTAATTTATAATAAACATGTATAAAATGAAAGTATATATAAATAAAAGTTACTCATATTCAACCCTGTGCTGTGGTACCAAAGCATATTGTCGTCCTCGAAAGAACCACAATTTCCCTTCCTTCAACCATTCATTTTTTTTTTCTCTCTGAGGCATTTGCCCAGTGCTTTGTTCTTTTGCAAATGGTTTCAATCCCTCCGTTTTCTCTCAAACCCCAGAAAAATGCATATTACATTTTTATCCTTTGTCATGTAGAAAAATTATCAAACTACAAAAGTTTACTATTGGGTTTTTCGTTTTTTCTATCTCCTGTTACTTTATACGCACAAATTAAGTTAAATTATTGATTATATAGGAACTATAAGTTGGTTTGATGGAAAAGTTAGAAAAAAGATAAGAAGTTGTCGCATCAACTCTAGAGAATAGAAACAACATTTTTATACATTTGTCTGCTCGAATCTTAAATCTCGTAACAAGAAATAACAGTGACAATAATTCATGAAGTTAATTAGTAAAAGAAAACTCAGTTCTTTCACATTATATATATATATATATATATATATATATATATATATATATATTTTTGTGTAGTGTTAGTGAACAAGTGGTCCTAAATACTTTGAACTTTCCTTATAATTTGATTCCATACAGTAAATAGTTTTATAGCTCTCATGATGTTCATTTTCATATTACATGCAAGATAACAAATATAACAATTAAGTATACTTACATATCATTCAGATTATATTTTTAATTGAGATTAAAGTCATTTTGATGATTAAGATTAACATTTATTATACAAGTTATAGAAGAATAACTTTTATTTTAGTTCAATATTGATTTTAAGATTGGAAAGAGAAATATATTTTTCATGTGACAGGTTACTTTGTCTCATTAATGTTTTTGGTTTGGGATCCTTTTCGGCACATTCATATCCAACAGTGGACAACCATCATAATATAATCAATTTTGTAACCAAAAACCGAGTTCATTAATTTTTTTTGGAGAATTGGAATAATTGGTGTTGTCCTTTATATGTTGCTTTTAATGTCCCATAGAGTAGATTGTGGTGTATATATTCAGTTTATAACAGCCATTAGTTTATTTCAATAATATATATATATATATATATATATATATATATATTAAAAAGTAAAAAAATAAATTATGGTACTTAATCCTTTAATCATAGTTTCAAGCTTCATTGCAATTTAAGTAATAAGTAGTCACAATTAGAAGAACAGTTTTATCTAGAATAAAAAACAGAGACAAAGTACAAGAAACAAAAATATCTCTCAATTATGTGAAAAAAGATAATAAAAATATATGAGTTTATGTTAAGAAGTGTGTATTGAGGAGGATAATATATGAGTTGTTGGAGTCAAACCTGGATATGTCAATATACAATGTTGAATATATCCTGCTAAACATTCTTATTTGTTAACTTCTTACAAGATAATGTATATGTATGCTGCTGTAAATTCAATAAATGTCTTATAATCTGTAGACAGTTAGGCCTGTCATGGCTTCTGCATTATTTTCTCTATTTATTTCTCTCTAAGACTATGTATGGTTTTATTCAACTTCATCTGTGACAACCTTGTTCATTCTTTTTTGGATTCAACACTTTATTTGTCTCTGATCTTCTACCTTCAAAATGCATCAACAACATAAACATTCTCTGAATTCCAGGAACCACAATCCATGTTTCCACATGTCTGTTATTTGAATTTGTAGGGTGGCTCCATTTTCTTTAATCTAACATCACAGAAGAGTGTCATGCATATTCCTTCTGTGCAATTAACTATTCTAAAAATCCAATCCAATCTGGTGAGTCAATGTGAGGGAAAGAAAAGTGGTGTGGAATAATCTCTCTGAAGTTTCCCTTCCATGATTCTCACTTTGCTCATCTTCTCCTCACACCAGTGCAACTGTTCTTCACTCAATTCACTCATCCTTAAAACCCTTGACACCACTTTTAGGTCTGTCAGAGCCATCAAAATATCCATATCCTTTTCCACCTTTAACTTTCTCTTCCTCAAGCATTTCCCTGCATGGTTAAGATCCTTAACCTTCACCCTCTTCTGTATATTAGGTGGACACAAACACATGTGTCAGAAAACTAAATTAAAAATAAATGTTGAAGAAGAATTGATTTGAAATTTAGATCTTGCCTTTTGGTTAACCTTCTTCATTAGTCTGAGTAGTGTTGGATCAACTGTGCCTCTTTGGTTTCTCCTAAAGTAGGCTGCAAGGATCTGACAGGGTTTCTCTTTATCATTCTTTAGAAAATTCATGAATGTTTTGATCCCATCCTCCATTATCTTCAGAAATGAAGCTGATGATATTTTGCATTGAAAACCACCATCCTTCTGATCCTCCTCCAAATCTTTTTTAATAAAATTAACAAAAGTATATAATTATTTTACCTTATACTTATGACATGAGATGTACTTGTATTAGAGGAATGAAAACTACTATCCATACCTTGATATTCTGGCACTAGGAGCAATTTAGGTGCCAAAAGTCTCATTCTAGCATAGATTTCTGGTCTTCTACCGTGCTCATAAGGCTCATTCTCAATGTATCTCTGTAACAAAACCTGAAACTGCTGGAATTGTTGAGCAACTGTGGCAGAACAACCTGTGTCATTGTCCTGGCGTGAGGCATGTTTGGAACGAAAATTTTTGTAGTTCCAACTAAGGGCTTCCCATGTCAAACAAATTTGTGCCACGTATGCAGCCTCTAGTTCACGATATGGGTTGTGACCAACATCAGCAGGTTTCTTATTTATAGTCTGAAACTTGTACACGATACGCTCTGACATTGATCTTGGAGACATTTGAATGGACCTTAATGACTCTGAAAAATTGAATTACAAGTGTGTAACAAAATGTGTATGTCCTAATAATTTTGCTCATAAATAATGCACTTGGAATTAGGAAATGGTTGTTACCTGTTTCATGAAGTTTCTGTGCACTGATTCTGTCTAGAATTGCCATTTCTTCATCATATTTTTGGAACAATGTGTATGATTCCCACTTGGGGCAACTTCTTCTGGATGAAGAAGAAAATGCATCTTCAGTCTCGGAATCCCTGCAATTGATGGAGCTTTTCCATTTAGAGGACTCGTCATCCTTCTCTTCAACCATCAACTTCTTACTCTGCAGCTGGGTAGAAGCAAAAACAAAGAATCTCTCATCCCTTGCAAGGTTTGGCTCTTGCACCTTCTTGTTTCTAATAATTTCAACGCTAACGTGATCATCTGCATAAAGTAACTAACATCAGAAACTTTACCTTGTAGAAATGGAGCATGTAAGAGTATCACCACAACTATAATCTTAAAGATGGATTTAGGCCTAACTCAACGAAAAACTGGTTTCATAAGGTTTACATTTACCAATGAATATCTCGAATTTAAACTTTGCATGATTGATAGCAAGTCATCTGATAAGCTTGAAAAAGTTAGAATTGGAGTTTAACTAAATCCAAAAGTTATATATATATATAATGTTTTTTTACCATAACACTGATATAAAATGGTGATACGTAAGGAGATACCGTCATGGGTTTTTTTTCCTTTGTAAGCGTTTTGGGTAGAATTTGGAACAGAATCAGAATCTCTTGCTGTAAAGTCTTCTTCAACCGTTTCTGCCTCTTCTTTGTCGAAGTCAGAGACTTGTGGAGACTTATGGAGAGACAACGTTTCAGAATAATGTTTTTCTTCCGACTCTTCATTCAAGCTCTCTCTGGGGCTTATGAACTCTTCAGAATAAGAGTGAGTCCTTTGATGCCTCTCATTGTGCACAAACACAGGAACTTCTTTCCCACAAGTGATGTTCTCTCCCTCGGTGGAATCAACACAAGAATACCCTTCTTGAGTATCTTCTTCTTCTTCTTCTTCATCCTCGGTGTACACATATTCATATTCTTGATCCCTGGTGCATAGAAAGAAAAAAGGAACAAGTGAGAGTGCGAAGGCAGAAGAAAATGTGTAGTGAAGAGAATAGAGAATAGAGAAATGGAGAAGACCTTTGGATGAAGGGGTATCTGCCTGTGAAGGTTAAGAAGGTGAGAAGGAAAATGGCAGAGGAGAAGAGAAGGAGAAAGAGAAGGTGAAGAGGGTTTGAGACATTGTAGAATAGTTTAAGAAGTGCATCTTGTTTGGGACATAGCAGCATTTTCTTTGTGGTGGCTCCAAAGTGAGCTTCAGAGGACTCCACCACTTAGCAAAGCAAGTTCTTTACTAAGTGGCCTTGAGTTGCTTTCGTAATATGTATCCTTCTAGGTCAACAATAACAAATCTCAAATGTCAAAATCTCTAATATCCCCCAAATGGTTATAAGCCCTAAGCACCAAGCACAAACCTGTCGTCAAGTTCACATGCTTTAGAATCTCTTCTTTCTTACAACAACATCTACGAGTCTTCTAGCAGGAGCATAGCATGCAAATTGTAATATTATTTTATCAAGGGTTTTTTTACATATCTTGAGACAAAATTGTCCGGAATTACAAAAATAGACAAATCAAAAATATTGTAATGTGTAAGCTATTATTATGTAATATTTTTGAATTAAATAACGCAAGGGGTATAATATTTATTCTACTTTTAATGAATAAAGTACCCAGGTAACGTTTTGTTGTGTGTATTTGAAGTAGAAAATCCCAGTGTAAGAGGTCCTTTTTGGTAGAAGAACAAAAAGCAAAAGAAGAGACCAAAACCGAGGCACACGCATAGGTAGACAAACATGAAGTGCACTTTATTAAAGAATTACATCACAAGACAATCTTGGAGAAGAAGTACTTCGAATTCATACATTGTTTAACTCGATAGATATTGTTTCTGAGTTCTGATTCTTCCTATTCCAAAACAGGAAATAGTTTTTTTTTATTGTTTAATATTATTCCTTACCTATTGATTGAATAAAGATCCATTTGGGAAAAGATAATAGCGTTGGGTGTGTCACTTGCGAATTCTTGTGCCAATGCTCTCTTTATTGATCCTTGTCTTTAACGTGGTTACTAAGATTGCAGGTTGCAGAAGGAAAAAGTGATATTAATTAATTATATGATTATTATTTAGAGTTTACCCAACCTATTTGTTGTTATCTAATGCACAATAACTTCAAGAAACATATAATTGGAAAAAAAAAATTGAGTTACTTAGTTGATCAAATATCCCATTCACTTGAGAGAAATTATTAAGTGGTACTATCTCGTCGGGTTATATATTCTTTCATATGTTTTAGTTATATATGGATTATGGTTATAATCATATTAAAAGATTGTGGTTCCATATGGTTATATAACATGTTTTACACTTATAAGACATTTGACACCACTTTAACATCAAAATATTAAGTCAATGGTATTATGGATCATTATTTTTATTTAGTGTTCAACTTTATTTATTCTATCCAATGTAGGACATTGACTTACATTTGAACTATTCCTAACGATCTCTCCTCGAAGTTAACGATTTCTTCTAACCTTACGTTCAAAATGATAACAATTCTAATAATGAAGATAAAAAGAATGAATAAGCTACATGTTATAAGAATTGAGACATCATACTATGTTTTTTTATTAATTTTTTTTTATCTTTGTTTATAGATATACACAAATGAACCAAAAGTTTGAGCTTCGTGGTGGATGTTACGTGCAGCATATTACATTAAAGTCTTGATTGGCCCACCATTCATAATAATGAATTTAGCAACACACCACGGAAGAAAAGATTATTAATAAGTTTGAAGAACTTAAGTTCCAACATTCAACATCCTCACGAATCAAAAGAATTTCAATTGTTAAATTTTTTCCATTTATTTTGTTGTTTAAATTTCTCAAAGATATTAAGACCAATTAATTTATTGCCGGTTGTTTTCAATGTTAATCAATTTCTATTGACAATATATAGATCATATTTTCGTTTACCTATAATCTTTCTTCATACGAAAAAGTAAAAAAAAAAAGTATTTGTTCATAAAATAAATAATTTTACAGGAAGCTTGGAAAGAGAACCTTTAGATGATAGTTTACTTTTGTTGAAAATTTAAATTATTTTAAAACTCGCATGCTTAATATTTGTCTTAATTAGAAAAAAAAAACTATTAAACTGTAATTAAGATAAAACAATAGTAAGAAAACTAGTTTATATTCAGTAGATAATTTCTAATTGATACATTGTAGTAATTGTAATTTGAATTTACGATAGTTAAAGCATCGGTAAATTATTTATATATAGTTAACACCTTTTCCGTTTACTTACATATATAAGTTAGTTAATACCTTTTCCGTCTCAAAATTAATGTAGCTTTAATATTTTAAAAACAATTCAAATTAATTGATATTTTCAGTATTCAATGACGCATTAATTTTTTACTTTTAATTTGTTCCTAAATTAATTATTTATCTGTTGCAATAAAACAAAAAGAAAATTATTTTAGTAATATCATTTGAAAAAGTAATATGCTACTATGATTTTTAATTTATGTTTAATTATAATCATGTTACATTAATTATAATGTAACATTATAAACTAATATGAATTTGTAATTTATTTAAAACAATATGTCACTTTTAAGGCTTTAGGTTTATTTATTTTTCTCTTATTTAATAATATATAATAATATATTAATATTGAACTATTTTATTTCAATTTTATATTTAAAAACTATATTTTAACTCAAAATAATGCAAACGAAGTCATTTATTACTAACTCCCACGTCACTATAATTTTTCTAGAATGACAATATTTAGTTAAGCATTTAGCTGATAATCAACCTATTTAAACAACATCCAAAGAAAAAACTATATATGTTATATTAAGATCAATCAATTTTTCAAAATTATATTAGCATTAAAATTCAGAAGTACCTAAATAAAATATATAATAAATTAATAGGTTACAAATATCATATAGCAATATCTATATTAGCATCTAATTAACAATGCAATTATAAATATTTTTGGAAGACCAATTAATTTTTTTTTTTGTTTTACTAAAAATTAAAAATTGATTGCGACACACACACACACACATATATATATATATATATATATATATATATTGATAATATTTTACTAAAACAAAATAAGACATTATACATTTTTTATTCATAAATATCATTAAAAGTTAATATAAAGTCAATTACAACTAAGTTAGACCGGCTTAGTAGATATTGTGATTAATCACTCACTCCAGTACTGCAGTTACGTTTGAGCACAGGGTTAGTGTAAATTGCTAATTAACTTTATAGGAGATTTAATCATATATGTATTGAAAAAAAAAATTAACATAGTTTGCAGGGAAGGTGGTTGCGAATATTTACGGTAGAAATAAAGCAGTTAGAAAAATTAAACCTGGATTAATCAAAATAGCTTAAATCTAAAGATGTTATTGCAATCCAATGCCAAACACGACTTATTACAGTTATTCTGAATTAACTAATGGATTACAAAATTTAATCTTAGAAATGTGATTGCGTTAAATTCAACAAAAAAATTTGATCGATTATAATATCCATTGATACAATCACTTAAATGCAAAAAAAAATGACAGAAAAATGAGTATAAATTTTCTATTGAATTTGTTGTGTTGTCCTTCTGCTAATCATTAATTAAAAATATATTATATTAATACTTTAAAAATATTTTTAATATATTTTAAAATCAGTCACCATCAATATAGTTTTGAAGGCATAATAAATAAATAACACAAAAAAAATCTACTAGAAAAGTCCAAATCCCAAATAACACGGTTAGTTAAAAGTTAAATGAAGGGGAGAAAAGGTTATTTTTGTCATAATATTATTCAACCTGAATATAGGGTTTGGTTGGTTAACTGATAAAAGAAAAAAAGTGTAAAGATAAATTTTATAACAATGGTTGCAACTGAAAATTGTTGTGTCATTAAGATCATTCCGGATCTTAACATCAAATCGTGATGGCGGTCTTCTCTGCCTTGCTGCTGCAGTCTCCACAAAGTAATTACAATTAAAAACCCTAATTCTAATATATCAAATTGAATTAATCATATTTCTTTGTCATAATTAAGCTAAACAATTCATTCATCAAGAACTACAACTCAACTATCGCATTACTGCTTCCACAGCTCTACCATGACACTTCAGAAGGAGATAATTATATACAAATTTATACCGTTTAACCGTTAAGTTAAATTTAAAATTTATTTTTTAAATATGATATCAAGTTATTCAAAATTTATTATAATAAATTTTTTTATTTGTTAGACCTAATGTATCATTGTCATCGAAATTTCATAGTTATCATAATATTTTTAATAATTAGTTTTATACTTAAAATGTATATCTTTGGTATATAGAATGAGAAAAATTTGCATATCATTTTATAATATTAAGTTAGACTTAAAAATTATATTTAAAAAAATTAGAAATGATACTATTGTTTGTATGTTTGAGTTAAAAATTATTGTATTGAATGACTTGTAAAGAAAGTACGAATAAAGTATTAGTGATTACTACTATCGACGTATATATAGGCCACTTTTGGTAGAAACTAAAAAAAAAAGAGTATGATGGTAATTAGTTCAGATAATTTTATTCTCGTAAACTTTAACCCCGATTATTGTAATTTAAGAGAGAAAAGTGTGAAGTGAGACACACGAAGTTGGGAAGAATAACATTCATTGTGTAATTATTTGACTTAATTAGGACAATGAGCTTGTGTTCCCTTAGATCGGTTGTTTGTTCCCATTCCTATGTATAACGAATGAGAAAGCGAGTAAAACAACATGAAAGTGTAGATGAATAATGTGCGTGGTTCTAGAATCCTCATGTTCATAAAAAAAAATGCAGAAAATGAGGGATTCGCAAAGTTTTGGGTAGGATTGAAATTTGGGATGGTTTGAAGATTAGCCATGAAATACGATTGAAAAGGTCCAACGGAAACGTTTACCCTACAAGCCAAAGGTTGGTGACCATTTTAACCACTCGTAGTAATATTAGTCGACGTAAACATAACCAAAATAAATAATAATTGTATGTGAATAGTTCACATAAACACCACTTCCTAATACCGACTTCCTAATACCGATTAATCAATGTAAGAGGTAGTATTATGGTAGGAATTTAAGTGTAAGTTTAAGTTTTATATTGATTAGAAATGAGAAAGTAGAGCACTATATAAGAATACAAACTCATAAATCCATTGCCTTAAAGTTTTAGGTTGAGAATGGTATCAATGTCTTATATAGTTGGGCTCAGGTCTTATTGGTGTTTGTTCTCTTCGGTGAAACTCTCTCCTCTATAAACCTAACATTTTATACACATGAAACTTGGTTTTGGTTAAAGAAGATGATTTAATTTGCGTACAATAAGAGTAATTTTGTTAGAATTTAGAGTAATAACGGTAGGTATTGGGCACTGTTTGATACATATATATGTAGGTATAGCATCTAGAATGAGAGAGAATGTGGTTTGAATTAAGCACACGTTGTGATTGGACTATATGAGAAGTTTGGCAAAGGTTTTGGTGGGTAGAAATGGGTGAAGGTAGTTGAAGAGGATCATAGTAGAAGAAAATCTATATCCCAATTAGGGTGTAACATAGACTCAACCCCCTCGTGCACAAATAATTGCAACTAGCCTTCCTAATAAATACTACACATTTTCCCATCCCTTCACACACATTACTTGATTATGACACTTTTTTGTTTTTTTGGGTGGATTATTGACTATAACACAACGCATGATATTCCACTATTTTTACTCTTGGTTCGAGTTAGTAAATACGCGTAAAACAAAGTGGTAGTATTGGAATCCACGATATACGTAACCGAAGCTTGATATATAGTTATTTAAAATTAATATACAGGAAGAAAAAAACTACATATGGTTTTGGGAGAGTTCATGTTTGTCAAAGAGTTAGATGTGCATGTATTTATTAAAAATAATAATATGAAAACTATGTGTGGATGCAAGTTGTGAAAAGTGGAGAAGCCATTTATAAGAGTGTGTTCTTGGTGATGATATGAAAAAGAGGTTATGAAAATTTTGATGATCTATTTTCCGTACTGGTTGTGAAGAAGTTGTTAACTTTTTGAGTGTCGAAGGAATCCATCCATTAGGAGGTGGTTAATTAATTGGGCTCGCAATTAAGAAGATGGAAGAAAAGCTACCTCCTGGGTTCAGGTTCCATCCTACAGATGAAGAACTCATAACATATTATTTATTAAGGAAAGTGTCTGATGTTAGCTTCACATCCAAGGTTGTCGCAGTTGTTGATCTCAATAAATCTGAACCTTGGGACCTCCCAGGTACTTTTACTCTTCTTTCTTCATCATCATCTCTCTCTTTATTAATATTGGTTTGGTTATTTTATATCTTGCAAGAGCTTATACATGTCCTTTGATTTACGGTTACAACTTATTTGCAAGATATTTTACAAAGTCAAAAGATCACAGAAAATACAATGAGCAATATTGATTTAACCGATACCTTTCTGTGTATAAATTTTCATCATCATCAGAAGCTTAATTATATGAGTGAACGAACTTGGTATTCTTCAGACCAATTTCCTCATTTGTACGTTATTCAAGTAAATTTGACAACCCTTTTGCTTTCTTCCTTCTTCATCATATGTAAATACGTAGTTTTATCACCATTTTTCCGAATTTTTCTGCGTTGTCTTCTGCTGTTGAGCATTAGTTTTGAGGTGCATGCATGTATATGAATAAGAATAAGTGAGAAATTTGATGGTTGTGATATGAAATAGGTAAGGCTTCGATGGGGGAGAAGGAATGGTATTTCTTCAGCCTGAAAGATCGGAAATATCCAACGGGGCTTCGAACGAACCGAGCCACAGAATCAGGGTATTGGAAAACCACCGGAAAAGATAAGGAGATATTTGGTGGTGGAGTTCTGATAGGGATGAAGAAAACTCTGGTGTTTTACATGGGTAGAGCTCCAAGGGGTGAGAAAAGTAACTGGGTTATGCATGAATATAGACTTCAAAACAAGCAACCCTATAGATCTTCTAAGGTAAGTAAATCAATTCACATATACTATCAACAAATATCAAGACATCAATTTTCAAAAATATTCATTTAATTCATAGCAGAATGTTTCATTCATAATATAAATACAAAGTAAAATATAAAATTATTGGTGTTGAAAGTTTTCGATAATTTAATTACCAATAATGTTCAAATATCTTATTATACTTAATGTAGACAGAGAAAAATAATTATTAATTAAACGTTTTTCTTTAAGGATATTAATTGAAAAGTTTTTTCTTTAAGGACAGCTACTAAAGAGAAAAAAAAAATCATTATGCGAGTTCAAAAGACATATATTGCAAAATGAAAAATCAAACACTCTTAAATTTATTACGTAAATTAGATTAGATGCATCATGGGTATACCATTTTCTTGAAATATTCTAATGCATATGCATGTGTGCGTCAAGAAAGCACATGCAATAACTGAGTTTGAAAAATGTGGCATTTGTGTATACAAAAACTTATTTTGAATATTCAACACATATATATCTTTTACAGCAACATAATCAGCTTTTAAACATCATTAAATAAATGTATCACTAACAAACCAAACATCTATTTTAACCAATTCTACATTATTTTGACTTAAAACCAAACACGCATTGAGTTTTGCATGATTTTGTTAACTTTTGCAGGAAGAATGGGTGATTTGCAGAGTCTTCCAGAAGAGCTCAGCACCAAAGAAACCACAGCAGACATCATCTTCTCAACCATCTGAAGATTCAATGGTGAATGAATTTGGTGATGCAGACCTACCAAATCTGAATAGCATTGCAAATTCATCAAGTGTTGCAGCACAAATTTACAACAGTGGTGATCCCAGCAATGTGAGCACAAACATGAACTTGGCCATGAATTGGCCTTCTGCAACTGAGCTTCCATCTCTTCCATGGCCTTCTGGGTTGTTGCTGAATCCAAACCTTTCTGTGAATTCATTGCTTCTCAGGGCATTGCAGCTTAGGAATAGGAATTCTTATCAACAGAGAGAAGCTGCAACCAGTGATCACTTTGCAACCTACGTTCCTCAAACATTTCCTCACAATAATATTGGAACTCATAATGATAATCTCACTCCAAATCTCAGTGTCTCAGCTTCTTCCACAGCTTTAGAACTGCAGGAGCAACCATTCAATATGGACTCCATTTGGTGAAGTGCCTGTGTAAATCATGTAAACCTAGCTTGTGAATTATTGTGCTGTAGATGAAAGTGGTTCCATTTCTAAGTTCAATAATGGAACCACTTTCTTAAACGTTGTTAATCCAGACTCAACTCTTGATGTTATGCATTGTTGTAATCTCTCAAAGTTTATTGGCCTTCTCAGTGGTGAAGGAAAAAAATGTTAGGAATCCTTGCAGAACAGTTGCATCCAAGACTGTACTATATAGTTTCCACTAATATCCAAATAATGTAGATGAAGTTTAGTTAATTATTATTTTTAAATTGAAAAGCTAGATTATATGTGTCTGAACTGTTATATTCATTTTACTCTCTTGTTGAAATAATGAAGCTTTCTATAATCATACAAATATCGAGAGATAGCACATATAATAGAGAATAAAACTTTCTATAAGATGAAAAAAAAAATTATTCACACGTAAAAACAATATTCAAATATAAAATGGTGGAGGCGAGAAAATATTTTTTTTTAGATTTCTTATACAAGAAAGCTTAAAGATTTAGTTAGAACAAGAAAGATAAAAAAAAAATTGAAATGAAAAAGAGAACACAATAATACCTATCATTGAGACATGAATTTTGTACAAATATATGTAATTGTAATTTTCTGTGTACTACATTACTTTACTTTGAAACAAAGCTAAATTAATTTAATGTGATGTGTGAGATTTGATAGGAAAGTAAATGAGTAATTAATGATTATTTAATTCTAATTAGTAGTTAAAAGTCTAAAGATAAGATAGTAAAAGAATTTTAAGCAACATACTTTTCATTATAATAATTTCGATGAAAAAGAGTTGTGAAAAAAAAAAATCATAATTAATAATAAAATATTTAGCACATAATAAATTATATTAATATTACGGTTAATTATGTTGGTAATATTTATTATTATTATATATGATTATATAATTGGTTAAATTATAAAAAACAATAATTTTTAATAACTATATTATTAAATTTATTAATATATGTTTTTATATTATAGAAATAGATAATTAAAATTAAAACATTAAAATAATAAATAAAATACAATAGTTTCTAATTACTACGTGTTATAATATAACAAGATAAATAATTAAAATAATAAATAAAATAAATTTAATCATTTTAAATTTTTGATATTTGTAAATTAATTTATTTTAATATATTTTTATTTTAAATATAATTTTTTTTTTATTATATTTTTATTATATTTTCAATTTTAGTTTATACTTGTAAAAATATTATTTATATCAAATTATTTTAAATTTTATGTTTAAAAAAATTATTTTTAAATATATTATATAAAATGTTATATATCACCTAAGTCAAATACAAATTTTTCATTTATTCTTCTAAGCACTTTTTTCTCCATTCAACCAAATCAACTTTTTCACTGTTTTGTAGGGATGTTAAGTTACCACAGAAAAATAAAATCATAAAAAATAGTTACTTCAGAAAAGTAAAGTGAAACAAATGTAATACAATTAAAAGTATATTATTACTATTATTATTAACATCCAAAAATAACACGAATTAATATTTTATCACTCTAGCCCTCATTACATCTCATTATTTTTGTGTTATTCATTGATAAAAAAATAAAGAATTATTTTTTAATTTTTTTACTACAAATTAATAAATCTTGTGAGTGTATTAGAAGTTTAGATTTTATGTATCATTGTAAGATTTGCAAATTAAAATTATGTCAAGAAGATTTGCAATTTTGTTTATAAACACATTGTAAAAGAAGATTTTCAATATATAAAAAAATGCAGAAAAAGTTTAGCACTTTGTAAAAAAAGAAAATTATGAAGGTTTACACTTCTTATAAAAAAAATTACATTTTGAATATTAAATCTATGATGTGGCAAATCACACTAAATTTCTCTCTCTTGTATTTTTGTTATTATTTTTATGGTATAATTAGTCGTATAGTACCCAGTTTGGTGTTGGAGTTTCTAATTGGTACCCGGTTTAAAAAAAATGTCAATTACGTACCCAAATTAGTTTAAGTGCACCAATTGAGTCCATTTAAGTTGACGCTGTTAGAAAGGTTAACGTTGACTGATACTGGTTAGTCTGTGAATTAAATTTGGAACACGTGGAGATTAATTTTTAATGACGTGGAAAGCTGGGGAAGAAAATTAAATATGTCTTGTAATGAAAATTTTAAAAAATAAAAGAACGAAAATTAAAAAAAAAAGGGCGACGAAGTTAAAAAAGAAGTCGCAGAAGCATGTAATAAAAACGTGAAATTAGGGAAAGGTGACGCAGCGGAGACGAACTGGTGGAGGATTCTTCGCGAAGTGGTGGAGAAATTGAAGGCGACTTTCGAACACTGAAGTGGAGACTTGAGAGCGACTTGCGGGCCATTGATAACGAAAGGTTGGTATTGTGTTTTTCTCTGATTTAGTGATTAGGGTTTTGATGTTAGGGTTGATTTTTGTGAAGTTGGGGATATTGGAGAACAAGTTGTTGTTGAGTGCAAGGATGGAGTGGCTAATGAAGATGTTTGTGTTGGGAATGGTGAAGAGGAGTTGGCTGATAGGAGAATGGTGTGGGTAATGAAGAAGTTTGTGTTGGAGATAGTGAGGAGGCCTTGGCTGATAAGGTGAATACAAAAGTAATTGCACCCTTTAAATACATCATTGCCACCACTCCGTTGCTTACAAAATAAAAACAAAAACACACAAAACAAGAGGAAGAACAAACTGAATTAGGGCACAACAAACTGTCCGGATATTGATGAAAAAGAAACTGGATTAGGGCAGAACATAGGAGAGGAAGAAGATAATGAAAAATGAGGGTCAATCTTCTTTAAATATAAATACCATGTGGAACACTGTACAATTATAATTTCAACCAGTCATCTGTTATTATTTGACACGTATTCCTTCTACACTGCCACCTCACCACTTCCTAAACGCCGTTTGGGAACATTTAACGGTATGGACTCAATTAGTGCACTTAAACTAATTTGGGTACGCAATTGACACTTTTTATAAACCGGGTACCAATTAGAAACTCCAACACCAAACTGGGTACTATACGACTAATTATACGTACTTTTATTTATAGGTGTACTCTCACTAAAAAATTGTTTAGATTATTTTTCTATTACATAGTTTTTAATAAATCATAAAAAGTGATGATAATAATAATTTTATTATTATTATTATTATAAAGGATAAATGAACAAAAAGGTAATAAAGAAAGAAATATACAAGAAAGTTCTTTTATTAAAACTCTAATTACAAGTAATTTTTAATTATTGAATGATATTTGAGATAATATTTAGCTTTTAGAATAATAAATAATTGTGTTATATAACTGAATAATTAAATCCCATAGTTTTAGTGTTTGATTGAATACAGTATTTTCTTCTATTATATATAAATATTTATATTAATTAAAGAGGGTTTTTAATTTTAGTTTTTTATCTTATTTGTTCTATTTCATTTATCTTTAAATATTATATCAATAACTCTACTCAAATATTTTATTTATGTTTTCTTCTTCTCTAATCTAATAGTCCAAAGAAAGACTATACTATTCCTTGTTCTTGGTTCTTGCCTAACAAATAATGACAAGCACGGTTGGTAGTAGGATAATAAGAAAATATCATTCTATTACTTTCTTTTTTTCTTTTACAATTTCAACATAAATTTCAATAACTGATTTTTATGTTAATAATTATGACAATAACTGGTTTTCTACTAACAAACTTCGTAAAATAATGTACACAGCCATAGAAGTAGAAATAAACATGATATTAGAATATTTTCTTCAATACTATTCAATCAAGTGCTTAAAGTTATATCTTCCAAATAAATATTCTTACAAATTATTCAATTTTTATGTTTACGACTGTCTGACTTTGATAGATGAAAAATTTAGACAAGCTATCAGTGATAATGAAACTTGGAATATACAACTTATAATATTTTATTATGGTTAGTAAAATCCGTTATTAATTTTTGTTTACTTTTTTCACAAAATGTGAAAATTTTAAATACAATAACTTAATAACATTCAATATTAACATAAGAGAAGCATGTTATTTGGATACGCAGAAACCATACAAATAAAGATATGTTGAAGAAATGCGAGTTCAAGTTTGGGAATATAAATAGTTGTTTCTAATATAAACATCAACCTGGATTTAAAATATGAATTTTTTTTGTAGATAATAAAATTGTCGTTCTAATCAGTGTCTGTAATACTGGTTAAAATATCCATAACGCTTTAATTAAAAGTAACACGTGCATTAAAAATCAAAGTAAAGTTAGTCATAATACTTTTACTAAAATATTCTTATCTTTAATTTCTTAACTAATATACAGAAACAGTTATCAACTTTGACCTAAATAAAATTGTATATTAATTATGAGTTAGCAATGTCATGTGTGAGCACGATTCATTTACAAAGACAAGCCTGATGTTTAACTTTATTTATTAGGTTAACAAGCATGCATCTAATAATTTACAAATATATAAGCTTATCTAGTTATATTTGGGGTATACCTAGCACTAAGAAGAATGAAAAGCATCGGAAAGGCATGGGGTCAGAATAACAAGTACAAGAAAACATTACTTATCCATGCCTCAAGAGTTCAACAGGCATATAAGTGGCGATGGATTTCGTAGGCATATGTCAAATTCCAGAACTTCGAAGGAATAGGACTCCAGATATTCCATTCTTGACTGCAGACACACCATCCATTCAAACTGCTGTCTGCAAACCTGCCTCTTCATAACCCAAGATACTATGCTGTCAATTAAAAGGAAAAGACTATGTCGACTATAAAAAACCAAAATAGCCTCAAAAGAAAATTTGAGATCAATGTTTTAAAATTCAGTATATGAAAATCACAATTATGAACCTATAAGCGATCGAAAGCAGAGTTTATATATACCTAGCTGGCTGCAGGCAATGCCAGAAGTCACTCAGGAGGAACTAACTTCATTGCGAAATGTAAACCTGTCTTCATAGATAAGAAACCCGTCATTTTCAAAGTTCTAAAATTCAGAATTCTTATCATTGTAATCACTGTATTCCTCGCCATTGAAATCACCATAATTGTCATCTCCGTCAGAGAATTCATCCTCACCCTGCAGAACAACCCCACCAGCAGATAGTTAATTTTCACTCTGATAAAAAACTAATTTTGCATTTTAGTTTCTTTTCGTCAATCGTTCTCATCTTAAGCCTCTCTCATATATGATAATAAATTTAATCATAAAAATCTCACTGGACACTAGACGTTTTCCATATAAGATTCCAAAGTTGGTAACCCATTTTATAAGAAACTGAATTACAATTACAAGAAAATATTACATGCAGGTGTTATTGTTTCTCGTTAAAATGGAAGCACATGATAAGTGAATACTTTACATGCGACCAATTAATCCATTTAGGTAAACATGATAATGAAATTATGATAAGTAAATACTTACGAGTTCTTTTTTCATTTTTTCTATTTTCTCCCCCAATTCAGTAACATGCTGACTCAGAGCCTGCACAAGTTATACAAGATCAAACGATACACCAGATACAAAAATGAGAAAAATAGATATGTAATTTAAAAAAATAAATAAAATAAAATTGGAACCTCATGCCGTTGCATGGCTATTGACCGCTGCAATGCCTTTGCCTTTGTTAGAAGGTTTCTAGGCCTTAGAGTCACAGGTCGCCTATAATTCTTTCCTCGATAGTAAATAAGAGAAAATCCTTTAGGAACTTTATCTATTGCTACTAGTATTCCACCACTCTCATATTCCAGTAACCTAGCTGTGTCTTCAACAAAAGCAAGGGTCTTTTGTTTTGTTATTAATTTAACAAGTTCTCGATGCCTCCAGTGCAAATGCATATTCTCAATGACACCGTCAAAAACACCACGTATACCTGCAGATTATCATTAACAGCTGTTCATACTGGGCATCATTGTAATAAAGAAACTTTTATACAGCAACATGTTACTCACCAAGTGGCAAGTATGCTTTCATTCTTAAACCAACTGAACGGAACATAACACGTTCTTCATCTGTGATTGTTTCCTTGTCATAATCAGGGCCAACTGGAACCAAAGATGCTTCTATTTTCGCTAATAGATTTTCTGCTCTAAGCCTTTTGGCTTGGGCCTGTTCATGCAATTGGAGTTTTAAATATTAATATAGCAAATTAAAATTAAACTTGAACTTTATAAAACTGCAAGAAGACAAGCATGTACCCCAGCAACAAGTAAAATGATAAGTTGAAACTTGAAGGATTTAGATAGACACAAATCCAGAATTCCAACCTAGGGCTATCTGTCTTATCAATATTTATGCCCTTTTTAGTGCCACTTCTCATGTCATGGTTCCATTAAAGGATCAGATGCTGAGTTTTACTAAAGACTAATGCACGCAAGTTATCACATTTCTAAGATTCAAAAGCCCCTGATGTCAAGCTGAACTTTATAGACTGCATGACAAGGGTCGTTAAATATTTTTTTCTACACTAAATTATTGAAAGGTCCATTCCAAAGCTTTCATCACTAAAATATAACCCCTAAAAGGCAAACATAACATCCTAAATTTTTGGAAACCTAAAAGTAGGTTATAGTATTTAACTCCAACAAGTCAAGATCTTGCAACAAAAGGAGATCCAACGAAAATTATGACAACGAAAGGAGTTCCAACGAAAGGAGATCCACAGATAATGACCCAACAATCTAATGGTAATCTTCAGAATATTCCAACAAGTCTCTTCACAGTGAAAGTGTGAAGCAAACAACTCCAGTTTGATTCCAACAAGCAAGGCACTCTCAATATAACACAATTACTTTCCCAAGCATATAACCTTCACAAAACCAGTAGATACTTACAAGAGCTAGTTTACATTCAATTTTTTTGGCAAGCTTAGCATTCTTGGCTTTGGCAACCTCTTGCCTCATCCTCTCACGTTCTTCAGTAGATATATCCCTTCCCCAGCATGCTTGAGCCTCATAGAACTCAGCCAATGATCCTGCTTGGGATTTTGATTCATCTTCCCTTGAAGGAGCTATGTCATGAACTTTGCACCGCACCTTCTCCTCAACATCCTGCACATGTTTTGTCATTTCCTGTCTTTCAGCAATAACAGTAGCCACACTGGTTGGAACAAAGTCCTTCCCACGATATATTACAATGTAATATTTGTTCCGCAGGAGTAAAGTACCTCCTGTTAATTTCTGCACCATGTAAGAAAAACAAAACTAGTCGATGAGCATGAGTTAGCGACAAATGAATGCACCATTTGACTATGTAAATAAAATTTAGCATTTACAACACAGAGTCAATGCAGAAAAACAGGTTAGCATCTTCAATATAATGTCATTTGTATGAGAAAATAAAAATAGTTCAACGCTACCTAGTGAATGATATCTTGACAACAACAATTGGAGAAAATGGATTAGCTCAAGTATATCAAATTTTTTTCATTACACTTCGTTTTATTATTTCCTAGCTGAAAAACTTGATGGAACACGCAAAACAACTAATTCTCAAAGATAAAATCATAAAGAAATTGTAAATTTTGATGGTGAATATTGGTTATTATATCTCAATTAACCAAAACTATAGCCAACAGCTTCAGAAAAAGAATCAGGGATACTTAATTCAAACAAATATCAGATTTGGTATGCACCATTGAAGACTTAAGTGGCCTTTGACATATTAACTGCACCATTATTTATAATAATTCAATCGTTCAGTCTTTCCATTTTATTAGGCTCAGCAACCCATTACACATTTTCAACTCAACAGTCAGTACTCTGTCCACAATATATATTCTTCTTTACACATAGTCAATTGCACAAGCAACTAAAACCAAATACGAAATTACAGAGCACGAACCTTCAGCTCCTGAGCCATCAGTTCATTGTTTGTATTCACAATACCACGCTTGACTCCAATCTTTGCAACCAAACTTTTCTCCCAAAGCCTGAGAATAGCAGAAGCCAGACCTTGAAGGTTTCTATTTCTCCCTACATAAGGATCAGCACAAAACTCATATTAGTGAAAGGAACAAAAATTAAACAAAACAGTATAGCAGCCAAACATTACCCAAGGCAAAGTGACATGGAAGAGATTTAGCAAGTTTCCGCATATTCGTGAGTTCATCATTGGTCATTCGTGGATGCATTCCAGCAGGAAGAAGCCTAAGAGGCGTCTTGTAACCAGGAACTGTGGGGGGAAGTAAATCAGCATCAATTGGAAGTATTCCGGTGCCCCACCATTCAACAAAACGTGGACCAAAGCCATCAAGCATCCTGTTAAACTCCACTTCTTCAGGCGTCATGTTCTCCTCCTTCCAGAAAACTGCCTCACTCTTTGCCAGTAACAGCGCTGTGTCACCGTCTGCTGGCACAGGAATTCGATCATCTCCTTCCTTTTCAATTGGTTGCATCGGCCCTTGGTAATTTCTACCTCGGTACACCCACATATAACTCCCCGACCTCCATATAACTAACCCTCTAGTTCTACACTGCGCAAGGCCACAACAATTCAGTTCACAAATTATTCAACATTCAACACAACATGATAATATCCCTTCCCACACCAACCCTAAGCAGGTGCTAGGATTCACATTGAATCATTCAAAAATCATATTGACTAAAGTAATTTTAACTAAATGTTCATATGTTTGGTTTCATGTTGTGAATTTGATTCCGAAACTAAAATTAAATTTAAGTTAAAAAACTGTAGGTGACTTGCATTAAATAAAAAATCTTATTCAGAATGTTGAATTGTACTATTAACTTGCTATTACAATAAAATATCAAAATGTAAATTACCAATTTTAACCAAACTCAATTTCGCAATCAATTCTATTTAAAATCAATTTTGCAAATGCTCATCACTCAAACACAAGAACATTAGTTATTAACACAAATAGGGATTGCATAGTGAAGGAAAAAACCTCGACAATTTGATGAGCCAACTTCATGTTCTGAGCAAGAAGCTCGTGAAACTTGAGTCTCACCAACTCGCAGTTGCTCCACTGACGGTGAATCTTGTCGAGCACGGCTCGCGTCAGCCCAGCTTTGGGGATAGTGACCTTCTCCTTAAGACTCATTCCCAGTGTCCGCAACCGCCGCAGCTCCTCCTCCTCCAGCGTTTTAACCGCCAGTGTCGCTGCATTAACACTCCTCTTCTTTAGCTTCTCCTTCTGGTGTTCCTCGTGCTCCGCGTGCTCCGCGTGCTCCTCGTACTCTTCCCCTTCTCGCTTGTCCCACGGTAAAAGCGCCTCGTCGGGACGAAGCCATTCGCGACGCAGGAAATCATCGTCGTCGGCGTGGTCGGTGGAGTTTAACCCTAAGTTCCGCAACCGTAGGGCGATTCTTTCGATGGCGTTGATGGCTTTGTCGGCGGGGCGGAGAGGGGGAATAGGGGCGAACAAATCATCGTAGTCGTCGTGGCGAGTTGTTGGGAGAGAGGATAAGGTGTTGAGAGCGCGAACGCGAATGCAAACTTTGAGTGAGAATGTGAATTTGAATTTGGAAGAGGCGAAGAGAGCGTAGGAAGAGGGTAAAGCGAGTGGGAGTGATGATAGTAAAGCATTTGTGACGTTCAAACGCATTTTCAGTTACAGCAATCACTTTTCATTTTCACTTTCTTCCAATGGAAAGAATCAAAAACTCAAGACACCCAGAGAAAGATTAGATTACAAGGTTGCACCAATTCTTGTGGGTTATGTCTGGATTCGCGACTCTGTGGAAACTGAAACTCTACAACACATTCAAGATATTTTATACCGTTAAGTTAATATCTCTTTGTCTATGTTCTATAATACGAACCCCTATAACTATTAAATCGATAACTTCGTTTAATTAATAGGAGTTAAACAGATACTTCGTATTCATTTCCTTGTAAAATTTTAAATTGAATAAAAACAAAGTTTAATACATTCGTACTTTAGTATAAAATATTTTACATCGTCTGTGTTAACATTTATTACAATAAATTAAAATCTAATACTTACAATAATTTTAATTTTATATACATTTAACGCATCACGTAATATCATAACAGTGTATAACTTTACAAGGAAGAAAAAGGGGATACGAAAATAAGATGGGTGAAATATATTGCAAGAGATAGCTAGAAAATGCATTCACAATTTATGTTTTACAATTTAACAAACTGCAGAGGAACGTAAACTTATTGCAAACTATTGATCAATTACACATGTGAACCGTTGCTGGGTAGCGGGGAACTACACAAGAATTCTTTGATAAACATGTACGCAACGATTCCCATAAGCAATATTTTACAAGATAATAATAAAAGAATCTAATGTTAATCATAACCTTAGATAGATGATGCTGATAAGGATCAATTAATTTCGATTTTGAGAAGGACTACTAGAGAGGGAAGAAGAAGAATTGAGGATCTCCTGACCCAGTTCATTTATTTTGCTGAGAAGAAGCATTTGCTCGGTCTCCAGCTGTGCTACGTACCCTTCCATTGTATCCTCTAGACTTTCTAACTCGCTCAAAGTTGTTGTCAGTCCTTCAAGATTTCCATCCTCTATTAATGATCGAAACTTTTTCAACATCTCTCTCATCTGATAAAGAGTTCAATTTCAATAGTTTGTCAGAATAGCCGAGTAAAATGAAAATGAGAATATGATCATATTCCATACCAAAAAAAAATGAATAGAAAGTCTAACGAGATTTCAAGGCAACCATAACTTCATTCTCAGATAAGTGTTTTCTGGCATGCAGGATGACCTCACCTGAATAGGAATTTGGTGTGATTTACTTAACGAAGATGGTTGAGAGTCTAGGGAACTTCTTGTTTGCATCTCTGGAACTTTTCTTGTAATTTGGATGTGTATCTCGCCACTTTTAACCCCTTGGAGAGGTATCCATTTGTCAGACATCTGGTTTGGAGGTAACCTTTGATATTCTACAACACATTCCCCTATACTTGATGTGGGTAGTAAAGCATTATGGTCCCTAACATGCAGTGTCAGGGGACTACCATCGTCAAGGAACTCTAAGGTTTGGTTCCAACGAGGGTTGAGAGTTTTGTGTATAACCTGCCACATAGTGCCACGCAGAAAAAATCAAGCTTTGCAAGAGTGAAACATCAAGAACATGCAATGCAACGGAAAATTGAACTTGTGAAAGGAATAACTGTCGTAACAAATAAATGGAAAGGTACAATAAAAAAATAATCTGAATGAAAAGACCAGAGATTTCCCCTCTGGAGAGTATTCTAAAAAAAATTGAGATGGTATATGTTAGCACTTATTAGTAGTCTTTTACCACAAATATAATCATCAACTAATGGCAGCCCAATGAAATTAAAAAAGACAAGATTAGCAATTTATAATCATAATTGTGACATAATCATCATCAGTGACAAGAAACTACAGTCATAACCATCATCAGAATTCTAACCTTTGTTCTCCGCTTTAAGTTCCCATAGTTCACCCTCACATAAGGATCACTTGTTCCTCGAAGATCGGCAGCAATAAGGTCTCTTGCTTCAATCACAACAAGTTCTATCCAACCATTAGTTGAACCCTGTGTATATCAAAGGATTATTACATGCTAGAGCTTGAAAAGAGAACGCGGCAAGAGAAAACTCCGCATGGGTAAATAACTGAAGTGATAATAGACCTACTATTAGCTTTGTACATCATTTTGTTATATAACTTGTTCAAAAGAATTGCTAATTTCCTTTTGAAAAAACTTACCCTTGATCCTTCTTGGTCCTCCACCCTAACTACTTCAATTTTAAGTCTTAATTCACCAGAACTCACTCCTTCAAGTGGGATCCATTCATCCTTGATTGACCCGTCCCCTAGTCCTTCCAAATTTACATTTGCAGTACCAATATTTTCATCTCCAAAAATTTCTTCACTGAAGCATTTTACATTTAGATATTCATCACCATCATTCTCATCAAAATCAAATGATTCATTCCAGGAAGGATTTGTAGTAGTAGTAGGAGCAACCTTTGTTCTCTTACCAACCTGAAAAGATTATCAACAACACAATAAGATGGAGTTGTTATGAACATACATTGCGTAGGTTATCTTTACGTGGCAGAGATCTCACATAATCAATTAATACTAAGTATTCAGAATCCAGTAGAGAAAACTAGTATCACTGACCTTTCCATATTGCAATTTGACGTATGGACTAACTTTTCCAGATCTGTCTTTTGTAACGAGATCCTTTGCTTCTACAATTGTTATCTTAAGTTTCCTTCCAGTTTTTGACAGAAGAGTTGATGATCCAATAAGTGATCGCTGAGAATTAGTACGGAGGTTGTTCAAGCTATGTGAACCATCAGAAAACTGCCACTCTTTTACTACAATCTTCACCTTTAACTAAAAAATGGATTAAAGAGTTAACACGAATAAAACTTTCATTTACTATAACAATTTTATTGTGATTCAGAAATGTAAAACAAATTTCATTTTAAGTGCAACAATGTAGTTGTAAGGACATTTTGATGGTAGCTCTTTCATGAAGAAGTCAATGAGATAATACGAACTTGATACAATAAACCCAATCAACATAAGATGAAAAGAAAGCTAAATCAACAGCAAGTTCTACTCCATAAGAACAGTCAATATGAAACTTTACCCCTCCGTGCATTTAAATGATCTGGACTAATGATAATTGCGAGATACAAACAATTCGTGAGCTTTTTAACCTAATTAGGTTGAACTTTTAATAAATTGGTAATTGACATGATACCAGAGTCTCTATAACCAAGGAGTTTAATCATGTTGTTTAAATGTGATTACATAAATAATATAGAAGAGTTAAGTCATTCAATCAGATTAATTTTCTTAGTACTTAAACAGCAAATAGATATTTTAATTAGGAAAGAAGAATGGCTCTGTACGCTTTGGCTAGATGAAAATCAAACACTGCTAATGTAATATAACCAAATTGAGTCTATCATAAAGCAAAGAGTTTGACAGAAGACAAGGAACTAATTATTACACGGGTCATGAATATTGTACCTCTGCTGAGTTGGTACCCTCAAATGGGACAACCATTTCAACTTCATCTCCACAAAACTTCGCATGTTTTGCTATTGCACTAGAATCAGGTCCTATTGCCCACATTATTGTTGAATCATCTTCAACATGCCTCATCTTAAAGACCAAAAAAAAGTTAGCCTAGAATTGTAGATGATAAGTAGTTTCCACAGAGATTAAAGAAAATGCTAGTAATAAATAAATATATAATTAATATACGGCTACCTCAAAAGCGAGCATATAAGACAGTACCTTGATTTCACAACTTGCTAGGTGGTCACACTTTACACCGCTGGAAGGACGCTCATAAAGATTGAAGCGAACAATGCCTGTATTATCATGTAAAACCATATTAAATGTAGTATCCCACGTTGGATTTGAACCATGACTCAGACCCGTCCTCCTTGTCAATTCCTCCACTTCTACCTCTACAAATGTCTGTAGGTCCTTGTCATCCAGGTTGCTTTCTGAACATCCATTGACTGTGCTATTTTGTTGCCTCAAAGATGGGCTACTCTTGAAGCAACTCCAAGAAAGTTTGTCTGCTGAAATCACTGACACGTATATAACGCCTCCAACAGCAGTTTTCCCCAAATTAACCGCAGGCAAACTGAAACAACGACGTCGAGGTTCCACCATGGTTTTAACCAACGTATCGGTAAAAAGTTTATCCTGTATAGAGTTAGAAAAGGAAACTTAAATTCTCCAAGAATGTTCAGAAGAAACTTAGCATGTGACGCAAACCATGAGATTTCATTTCCTAATCATAGCTATAGAAATGACAGATATAATAGGCTTTTACTAAACATTTTCACAAATTAGATTCTCTGGAACACACCAGCCATGGAGAAACCCCAGGCAACTCAGTGGCTGATTGGCTTGCTCCGCTTCCAAAGGCAATTCCTATTCTCACTTCAGGTGTGGAGGAAAATGAATACAAAAGTGCCTTTCCATCTAGAATTGGAGTCACCAAAAGCTGCCAAAAAATGTGATTATTAGACTACGAAAAGAAAAGTGACCAATTCTAACCTCGTAATTCGCTTTGACATCCGCTGCTTAATTTTCTACAGCTTTTTTCGTTTCATTACAGAGAAGCGTAAATCCAATAGGAAGCTATTTTTACATACCTCACCCTTTATATGAAGATTGTTAATCACAATTCTGGCTGTTCCAACGGAAAGCTTAGCAAGCATCAAAATGCTCATCTCGCTTGTGTCCCAATCAAAACTCAATTTCAGGACTCGCTGTCAAAATCAAATACCAACAGAATTCCGCATTGAAATCTCACATGTGGGCACACATCGACATTTATAGTCATAGTGCAGCAGGAATCGTAAACTGGAACTTAAATCAACATAACAAGTGCAATAGAAAATAGGGATTTCACATATAGTTACTTAGTTGGCCTTTTTCTCTGCCGCATTTTTAAAGATTTATATTGTCAACTTCTTAGACAATCTGATGTGTCGTAAGAAGGGAGGTTCCATGTTAAACATGAAAACAAGGTTCAAAGTCCTAGTACTATGATAATTTCATATTTTTCTTGTACATAAGTTGAGCATATTAGAGACCACACAACAGAAGCAGTTCAACAAGAAGACTACCAAGAATAACAAAGATTGTAGTGAAAGTAGTGTTGGTGATCCAAGGAGTAAAATAATAAGAACAGTAAAAAGGATATTTCCAGGAATCTATTTTAATTAAATTGTGAAAAAGCTGTATAGGAGTGATATCTGAAATCTGATGCAAACTGAAACCTGATCACCCGATGTTGACCATCGCATCCCTTGAAGACCCAAACTTGGAGGGCATGATCCAAGTGAAAACTCTTGCACCTCAACTTTTTCCTGAAGGAAGGATTATTTTAGTTTAGTGCACATCTTCCAAGTTGAAACTCTTCTATAGATGAAAATGATTGTTACTTACTATAAATCTTGGTTTTCGGAGCTTTAAGCGTTTCTGAAACACAAAAGAAAGACAAAAGTCAATAAATTAATTCCAAGACAACAGTAATATTGCAGATCTCCAATACAGTACTCTGTAAGCATAATTGCAGATCTTATGGTGCAGATTCCAATGCAATAGACTTCTATAGGCATAATTACAGATCTTAAGGATAATAAAGCAATTTACTCATATGCCAAAAAATAAAAATGAAGCAGAATATAATCATCTAAGTGATGGAAGAAAACATATGCAGTCCTATCTAAATGTGGGAAAGCGAATCATAAAATTTAAATGTTGAATAAAAATGTAATTACACCAATGCATTAATTGGGAGGTGAGGAAATTTTACTTCAACTATGGCTGATAACCTTCTTGAGAACTTGGGGTTAAAATAGTTAGACCATACTTGTGTCAGCAGCAGATTCAACCAGTCGCAGTGTTCCAATGGTGTCACTGGCTACAAGTACAGAAAGTTGAAGTAAGCTTCAAGAAGCTCATTGAGAATGTGAAAGGGAGAATTGGAATGAAGAAGTTACCGAGGTTTTGAGTAGGATCCGATTCCATTTCTTATTCAAGTCTTCCTCCAGTAGTTTGCGCTGATACTTCCCATACTGCGAATAAATGAAGTATTGTATTGCTACCGTAACAGCAAAGGAGAACATGGCATTGATGTGTGGCAAGGAATATTCTTTCTCGAGATAACCACAGAACTAAGACTAATTGCTTCAATGACTCTTCAAATTCAACAAAGCCCCTACGCTTAGTATAGTTTACGCGGTAATATAACGTTAACTGCTACAATCTACTGATCTTCTTGTTAACTCGTTGATTTGGTATAATTTTTGTACTTTTCTTGTAGACAATTACACAGTGAAATACTAAACGTGAATAACTCTTTTGAGAAGAATTCGAACAATTGTGAGTGACTGGCTACTTCTACTAAACTCAACCCCCATTTGTACTTGATCTAATTTTAAATTAGCTTTGAAAGACTTGGATTAACACCTCAAAGGGAATAACTGAGACACATTGCTACAAGGAAAAAAACATTTATGAAATTCAAAGCAATGATTGAAAAGGGTGAAAAAAGAGAGAGAAGAATCGCGTACTTGCATAGATGCCCATAGAGCAAGAGCAAGGGAAAACCAATTGGAGAAAGAAAATAGCCATCTGTGAATAGCCCAAGCAATGAAAATGAGAGGAAGGAGGAGTGAAACCCAGCCCGTCTTCTCTTTCACCTTCACCACATGGTTTAACAAGTCCACTGCAGCCTCTTCAAGGTGAATAGGATTGAACCTTTTCTTACTACCGGTACTACTCATGGCAGTGAGGGAAATAAAACCAACTTTCTGTTTTCGTGAAGATGATCTTAGCAGCTATGTATGGTAGTTCTGGGAAAACTATGATGGGAAGAGGGTAACAAGAAATGAAAGAAAAGAAAAGGTAAGAGAGCATAGCAAGAAATGCATATCCCTGGAAGATGAGGAATGGAACATTTGGGAGAAAATGGAGGCATATGAGAAAACTAACAAAATGGAACTAGCACTTTATAGAAGAGAACAGTGAATATGAAAACAAAGTCAATCTCAATTCTCACAACAAAGTCACAACACAATAAAAATCTTGACCATTCTTGACCTTTTTGCAAGATAATATGTGGTTAGGAGATGTTATACAACACTCATTTATATAAATCAAAATGTTATTTATTTAATCAATTTTTATTGTTTGCCATCTACATATATGTAAATTTTATTAACAGTTATATATTATATGAAATCTTACTTTTAATTCTTTTCCAACACAATATTTATATTTCCTTCATATTTATATATATATATATATATATATAAAGCACTGCAATATAATAATGCAGACAAAAGCATGTGACATAAATGCGAATGATATCTCAACCTAACTATCCAACTTACGTGATTATATGAAAAAAGAAAAAAAAAAAAAAAAAAAAAAATATATATAAATATATATATATATATATAAAAGTCACTTCAACTCTAATATTCAATGTAAATAAATAAATAAAAAACAACCTCTAAAGTTTGAAAGCAGAGATATTATTTCCAAATAAGAAGGTCGAGATATATGAAGCAATTTATCTTCCATTAAGAATAATGGATGAGGTAATAATTTTTTTAATTATGATATTTTGAAAAAAATAATAAAAAAAATTGTTTTTAACATATATTATTTTTTTAAATTATATTAAATATTTTTCATCCATTAAAATATTATCACTATATATTATCAAAAATTTATCAACAAAATTTTATGTTAAAAAATAATTTTCCCTTTATTTTATCTTACATGAAGAGAAAAACCAATCATCTTGATCAGCTTGTCAATACCTAAAAACTGTTTTCATTTGTTTAATCTAGAAACCAACTCAAGTCACGTCACATTAAATGACAAGTATCAGCATTCATCTGAATGTTTCTTTTTACCTCTTCTAAATTAAACATTTTAAACTTATAATTTTATAGCTTATGTAAAGAGGATAAATACATTTTTTTTGTAATTAAATAAAAATATTTAATAACACAATTTTTACAAATAATTATTATATTTAAATACATATGAGAAATATTTGTTTAATATGCAGGTCACCCTCAACAAATAATATTAAATATTTTAAAATATAATAATATTATTTATAATATCTATATTAGTTATCTTCATTTAGTTATACTTAATAATAATATGTTTTTACATTATTTGTAATAGAATTGATATGAAGTTAAATAAGTGAAAACCACATATGTTCCGATAGAGATTATGGAAATTCTATCATGTTCAAAATCAAATTTTTATATGTAAAATTAGGAATTAATTAGAACTTTATATGAAGATCAGAAAATACATATAATTATTTACATTATTATATACTACAAAAATTGGATCGGACCATTTTTGTAATTCAGTTTAAAAAACCTAAATCTACATAACTATAGTTCAGTTAATTTTTGAACTGTAAAACGCTACAATCATATTTTTAAACACTTCAATCAATGTCAATGGTTCTTTTTTAATTTGTGTGACTAATGTATAAGATGATTTTTATTTCGTAATGTGAATTTATTTTTTTATGTTCGTGTTATAGATTTTGCTAAACAGTATATTGTTTGTTATTTATTTTTTTATGATGATTTTATTTTTATTACTTTTTGTCTTAATATACCAATGTTAAAATTAATTATGATAAGGTTTAATCCAAAATTTAATATATCATATAATTTAATTGTGATGTATATTAGATTTTTATTATATGATATTTACCATTTTTTATTTTATAATCTTTGGATGCATTAAATTTGTGATTATTTATTGAAATTGGATTACAGGTACTAAAATAATTGTTAAGGTAGAACTATGTCATATATATTCTAAATAAATGGCATTTTGTTTCGTAATTAAACTTTTAAGTTACTTTAATGTGATGGAAAATTTTCAAGTTGTAAATATTTTCTATGATTGATAAAAAAAATCATTGAAACCGAATAATATGATTGATTGTAACATTTTGCATACTAAAAAATTTTAAATAATGTAAAATACTGACAACAGTCCAATTTTATAATGAAAAGTATGATTATATCGTTTTACAATTCTTAGAGTTAACTGAACTGTAACTATATAATTTCAATTTTTTTTAATTAAATTCAAAATGGTTCAATTCACTTTTTGTAAAAAAAAGTTCAATTTTATTTAGTATATAATAATATAAATAATGTATAATTCAGTATAATTTCATAAATTATGTCCGGTCCTACATATTCCATGTATCAAATTGGAAACATGAAAACAAGCATTACACCAAAAGAGTATTTTACTGCAACTTTTAATCAATATGAAAACAATTACGCACAAAACTATTGATAATGCGAGTTTATCTTTGATTAATAATTAATAAATATTAGAAACAGGATTCCAAAATAGATAGTTTATGTACAAAATAGAACTGTGAACAAAATTTATTTTTAACAAATAACATGTGAGAAGTTGGAGTTTTAGTTCTCGAAATAATGAAAATTTTAGTTTAGTTTCAAAAAAACCAATTGTAATTCATTATTAAATTAACTTTTAAAAATGTTTTTTAACAGCAAAATAGTCTTACAAAACTTAAGCTTTTCTACTCATCTAAATAACGAAAAAATTTATTATTTGTTAAGTTGATGCATTTAGATAAATTTAGGGTTAGTTGAACATTCATACGAATAACTAAAATTTATACTGAATATTTAAATATATAAGATATATTTAAGTTTATAATAAATCATTTATGTCGTGTATATTTTGATTTATTTATATTTTTAAGACATATTAAATTAAATACAATCAAATCTTAAATTTAAGATAAGAAATAGAAAAATTGAACTAAATGTTCGATTAAATTACAACTAGGAGAATTTAAGAATTGGTACGAGAACGAGTTTTGTTATATCGTGTTTATTTTTTAAAGAAAAAATTATTTTACATATTTGTTGTCATATTTAATATTTATAAGATTTATATTTTATTTTTATTTTGATAGATAATGGTTATATTCGTATTCATATTATTTTATTTTCTATTTTAATATCAAATTATTTGTTTTTATAAAAAATAAAAAAATTATAACAAATAAAATCTAATATTATCAAATATTCAATATTTTATTCGTCTCTAGTATAAAAAATTTAAAAATAATTTTTAATTACATACATTATAAATTATAATACTAAAAAATTTTATGACAATAAAAAAATTATTAATTTTACAAATGTTAATGAAATAAAAGTTGACAAAATTAAAAAGAAAATCTTAAAAAATTATAAAACAAATATTGAAGTTTAAAAATATTTTAATGTTTATTATTTTTTTTTCTAAATTTTAATGAAATCTCGTTTTTAAGTACTAATCAAAATTATGAACAAAGATATATAATTAAAGGTATTAAAAAGAAGTAAAAATTATTAAATGTGTTTTTAAAAACAAATTGATATGTTATTAAGATAAATTGCAAAAAAAAAAAAAAAAAAAAAATAACTAAGTTCAAACGTTTGAAGTCCAACCCGAAAATTTGAGTTTGGACCAGGAGACAAATAATGTATAAAAGTCAAGTTAAGTGTCATGATTTTGGGTCGACTTGACCCAAGAAGTTGAGAAAACAAGTAATGGAAAAATTTGAGCTCACAAATTGGGTCCAAGTATTTAATAAGTGTTTTTGATTTATTATTTCTCTATAAAGTATGAGATATTGTAATAAACGAGGAAAAATATATCATTTTATCTTTACGAAGTTAGAAAAATATGATTTAAATTCCTTAAAGTTTTAAATAGGAAGACACACTAGACATTTAATTTATCTAACTTAATAATATTAACTTTGAATCATATTATTCATTGTGTTTTTTTTGTTTAAAACCAACTTTAGAGTAGAACAAATGATATCAAAATATAACACAGTAACTTAACTAAAATAAAAGACGAACATAAAAGAAATAAAGTAGACCGCAATGTGTAATTTTAATAAAATAAAGAAAATTGTAATACTTTTTCTGGCTAAAGAAAAAATAATCACTCTCTCTTGCAAAAAAGAAAAGGAGAATTTAAATAAAAAAAATTACAATACTTTTTTTTTTCTAGAGAAAAAATAACCACACTCTTAAAAGTAGAAAAAAAAAATAAATACCAAAAAATTTAAATAAAAAACTATTTTTTTTCTCTTAAAATTTTTCTCCATCACTAAGACAATATAAACAAAGAAACAATTTTTTTTCTAAGTATACAGTGGAAAACACCCTAAATAGAAAAAAAAATAGTGTCATTTTTTATTTTATTTTATTTTTAAAATTTGGAACACTAGACTATTAGATGATTATTTAAGTTGTTGCAATAACGACAAGTGATATGTTTATCACATTATTTGGATCTAAAATAAAATAAGAGCAATTGTGCCAAATATGTTTAGAAAGGAAATAAAAGATCAAATAATAATGAGGAAAAATGAACTATACCTAAATTATAACACGATGGTAAGAGAGTGGGACAAAATGAAAAGGTAGAAAAGATTAAGCAATTACCTTTAAAGGTATTTTGGAACACATAGATGTTGGAAATTCAAATATAAGTCTAAATTTCACATTGAGTAAAAATGAAAAACTTAAGTATTATATATATATATATA